>Ga0302227_10000561_pt1 | contig 31181 bp, 29 predicted proteins | sample II_Palsa_N1_1_FD_193525 | JGI IMG/M metagenome (GOLD analysis project Ga0302227, IMG submission 193525) | Peat permafrost microbial communities from Stordalen Mire near Abisko, Sweden - II_Palsa_N1_1 | ecosystem: Environmental > Terrestrial > Soil > Palsa > Peat permafrost | place: Sweden... | reverse complement strand
TGTTGCCAAGCGCGAGAACATGATAGATGTAAGTTTGCTGGAATTCTGTATCCGCGAAGACTTGAACAAAACCGCATGGCGCCGTATGGCTGTGCTCGACCCGGTAAAACTGGTACTAACCAATTATCCCGAAGGACAAACCGAAACCATGTTCGGCGAAAACAACCCCGAAGTGGAAGGTGGTGATGGTGGCCGTGAATTCCCGTTCAGCAATGAATTGTGGATAGAGCGTGAGGATTTTATGGAAGAGCCGCCTAAAAAGTTCTTCCGTTTAGGCGTTGGGCTGATGGTTCGCCTAAAGAATGCTTACATCGTTAAATGCGAAAGCTTTGTTAAAGATACTGATGGCAATATAACCGAAGTACATTGCGTTTATCTGCCCGAATCAAAATCAGGTAACGATACCAGCGGCATCAATGTAAAAGGCACCATCCATTGGGTGAGCGTTCCGCATGCTAAAACTGCCGAAGTTCGTTTGTATGATCGTTTGTTCCAGGTTGAAAATCCATCAAGCGAGGATGGCGACTTTAAGTCATACCTTAATCCTAACAGTCTGCATGTTTTAAAAACAGTGTACATCGAGCCTCAATTAGCCAAAGCCGAAGTTGGCGTAGGCTACCAGTTTATGCGCAAAGGTTATTTCACTTTAGATAAACATTCTACCGCCGATAAATTAGTGTTTAACCGCACGGTTACGCTAAAAGATGGCTGGGTGAAGAAGTAAATTATTCATATCGTATTTAGAAAGGCGGTTCATATTTATGTGAACCGCCTTTCTTTTTTCCACCTTAAACTACATGTCATTGCAAGCGAAGTGTGGCAATCGCACGAAGAAAAGCGACCTTGCAAATTTAACGCACTGTCCCTCAACTGCTGACATGTTTATGTCAGCACACCAACCAATCCAATTCCCGAAATTTGAATGTGCACAAAGCCATCCTCGCAAGTGGGATAAAATGTTCTTTGAAATATTAAACTGGTTAAAAACAGGCACTGACTTTTATCCCCTGTTTAATTTCCATATTTTCACACCCGAACTAAACCCAATATGAAAGTTAGCGGATTTACCTTTATCAGAAACGCAGTTGCCAACGATTATCCCGTTGTTGAGGCCATAACGTCTATTCTACCCATTTGTGATGAATTTGTGGTTGCGGTAGGGCATTCGGATGATGGCACGCGAAAATTGATTGAGGACATTAGCTCGCCCAAGGTCAAAATCATTGATACCGTTTGGGATTTGTCGCTTAAAGAAAGCGGCAGGGTATTCGCCCTCGAAACCGATAAGGCGCTGGCTGCGATTTCGCCAGATTCGGATTGGGCATTTTACATCCAGGGCGATGAAGCGGTGCATGAAAAATACCTGCCGCTGATCCGTAAAGAAATGGAAGACAATTTAGGCGATGGAAAAATCGAAGGCTTGCTGTTTAAATACGTTCACTTTTATGGCTCCTATGATTACTACGGTGATACGCGCCGCTGGTACCGCCGCGAGATCCGGGTGATTAAAAACATTCCCGGCATGTCATCTTTCAGGGATGCGCAAGGCTTTAGGCTGAATGGAGAAAAGATCAACGTGAAACTAATCGATGCTTACATCTACCATTATGGCTGGGCACGGCCACCGCAGGGACTCACCCAAAAAACCCGCAACTTCAACAAATTTTACCGCGACGAGTACTGGCACCAGCAGCACATGCCCGAAACCTATGAGTTTGCCTATGATAATGCCGACCGGATTAAAAAATTTAAAGGCACTCACCCCGAAACTATGCACAAACGCATTGCGGCCACCAACTGGAATGTGAACTTTAAAGAAAAATCACTGCAAAAGGATTATACCTTTCGCCGCCGGTTTTTGCAGTTTGTTTTTGATTTAACAGGCTGGAGTATTGGCGAATACCGAAATTATAAGATTGTGAAAAAGTAATAAGTTTTAAACTGTTTGCAGGCTGAATTTACGAACAGTTTAAAACCTCAGACAATACACCATAAATACATGATGTATTGCCTGAAACAGCTATTCTTCTTCTTTCTCAAACCTATCAATCTCATCCAAAAACTGCTGTGCAGCGGCTGCCTGGTTAAAGCCGGAACCGATAAGCAGGTTCTTAATCCAAACAGGTGTTATTTCGGCTTTGCTAAGCCGGATATATAACCACACAAAACCGGGCAGCAAACAAGCACCAACAACAATGTTCGACATAAGATAGGTGTAATGCTTCGCCGACCAAAAGTCGACGTTAATGAAAATTTTACCGGCCAATATCAGGAAAACAGGGTAAAGCGGGAGGCCTAAAATTGACCATTTTACATAGCCCAGGATAATCAGCTTTAACTTGTGCACCTTTTTTTGCAGGCTCGAAACAGGCGCGTCATAATCTGTTTGCAGTTGGGTTGTGATCATCAGCATGCGGATATCCGAAATAATCGCGGCCACTAAAAGGGCAATAGTTATTACTGCCGGTATGCTAAAGCCCGGCTGCTCAAAGTATTTTATACTGAAGTTTAACAAATATCCCACCATAGTCACCCAAATAATAATCTCAATAATTTTATAGATAACGATTGTCCGGGCTTTACTAGCCATTTTTTCAAAATTCAGCTTACGTAGCAATTGCAAGTTTAATTGCAGGCTTTTGTCCAACTTTTTGTCGTAGGCGTTCCAAAGTGTTTTTAATTCTTCCAGTTCCATTATCATGGTGTTAAAATTTTTGTGAATTGATTTTTTAATTGTTGTTTAACCCGGCTTATGCGGGTGGCTACATTGGTTTCGCTGATGCCTAAAACTTCAGCAATCTCTTTGTAGCTATTGTTATCAAGGTATAGTATCATCAAGCCGCGGTTCAGCTCGTCAAGTTGCCTAATAAACAGATGCAGCTGCTTTACCTGTTCGTCCAGTTCAACTTCCACGTTTTCATCGGCAATATCCAGCAGGCTTTCGCTCAGGGGCACAGTACTTTGCTCCCTGCGTTTCCCGCTTCGGTAATGCGAGATAGCGGTATTCAGCGCGATGCGATACATCCAGGTAGATAGTTTGTACCGGTTGTCATACTTACCAAATGCCTGCCATAGCCGGATGATTACTTCCTGTACCAAATCCTGGCGATCATCGGCATTTTTGCAATAGCTGTTACATACTTTAAATATCAGCTTTTTGTTTTGCGTGATGATGTTGATGAATTGATCTTGAGTTGCCTGCGCGTACATGATTTGATCTGATACCTTTTACACTATTATTCGCACCAGAAGGTAAATAATCACAAGGAGAATGAAAAAAATAAAAAATCCTTTTCAACGCTTGACATCCGGACCATTAGGCCATGAATAACAAGAGTTGAAAAGGAATTTGAATATCTTGGAAGAAAGCTAGGGTGCTTACCTGCTTTTTTCAATTACCCCAGCTATTTCATTATAAATATCCGGGTTGTAATTTGAAGTAAATGCTACTTTGCCTTGTTTGTCTATCACAATACTTGTCGGCCACGAATTTATTTTGTAAGCAACATCCGTATCATGCGAATCTGTTAGAATGGTATAATCATATTCATGGCTGCTTAAAAAGCGTTCAACATGTTTAACATCATTAAATGTTAACGCCAGGAACACTACATCATCTGCTTTATAGGCTTTGGTTAGTTTGTTCAAATCAGGCATTTCCTGTATACAGGGAGGGCATGAGGTAAACCAAAAATTGAGCACAACAACTTTACCTTTTAGCTCACTTAATGTCCACTTTTTCCCGCTTAAGTCTGTTAGCGAAAAATCAGGCGCTTGCTGCCCTATCATACTTTTTAATGCAGCTTGCTGTTGCGCAGCCTGGGCAGCAAATAGTTTAGCCATCTCGTCGGTAATTCTTACAATATGCATTATTCCTTTTTCATCGTCATCGGTACTATGTTGCATAGCTACGCGGCCCGGTCCCCAGGCTTTATTTAAGCTATCCAAGCCGCCCGGCCCCAGCACCGATCCATTGGGCATAATAAAAGTTGTTTTCTTTGCCGGTTGTTTTGCTGCAGGTGTAGTATCCTGCGCCTTTGCTACTGATAGGCTTATCAAGCCTGTTGCCACTAATGTCAATATCCTTTTGTTTACTTTTTTCATGATCTTAATTTTTTTAATTTTTTACCGAAACAAATTTAGAGGCAAAACAAGTCTTGTATTGTTAATGGAGTACTACAGTGTGTTAACTAGTGTTAACTGCTTAAACAGTACTCATATTATAGCTACTTTTGTATGAGTAGATAATAAATCAACATTGAATCAGCGACTTAAATATATTTTTACAATTGCAGCGCTTACGGCCGCGGGCATTATTGTTTTCCAGGTTTATTGGGTTTTCCAAACCTACAATACGGGGAAACACAGTTTTGAAAACACAATATCTACCGCCTTACAAAACAGCCTTGATCAATATCAGCTGCAACGTGCAAGCCTGCCATCTGCAAGTGAACAAGCGCCTTATTTAGCGGTTGTTAAACAATTTCCGGTTCCGGATAAATCTCAATCAACAGCAAATCCCAAACCGGGCAAATCATACAATGTTCAACTTCAAACCATTAAAACTAACTCCGAAAATGATGCAATGGTAAAGTTGATGATGGCAAAATTTGCAAATGAACTGGTAAACAAGCCCGTTGATCTCAACAAAATTGGCATTCTTCTCAGGAAGAACCTTACCAAAAACGAGATTGACCTTCCCTTTAAGCTTACGGTTTTGACTGATCATCAACCGCTACCAGCCGGGGCAATTGGCTCAGAAGCAAACTTCGGCACAAAAAAAACGATAGTGGCCGTTACCTTGCAGCACACCCGGCGATACTTGCTTAGTCAAAATCTTGTTCCGGCAATTATCTCATTAGTTCTTGTACTGCTTTCGGCCGGGAGTTTGTGGTTTATGGGAGTTAGCATTCTCAAGCAGCTGCGCTTAAACAAAATCAAGGATAACTTCATCAGTAATATAGCCCACGAGCTACGCACGCCCATTGCTGTGCTAAAATCAACCAACGAAGCTTTATATCATTTCGCGGGGATTTCTAATCCTGAAAAGGCCAACCGTTATCTCGAATTCAACACCCATACACTCAATAAACTCGACGATAATGTGGAGCGCATTCTGGATATTTCGCGCTATGAGCAAGGTGTTAAGCCGGTAAGTAAAACAAATGTTGATCCCGGCGAACTGGTAAATGAAATTAAAACCCGGTTTATGGGTGAGAATCCCCCGCAGATTAGTTTTTCGTCATTACTGGCGAAAAAGGAGGTGTTTACTGATAGATATATGCTCGAAACCATTCTCTCTAACTTAATTGACAATGCCGTTAAATATGCTACCGAAAGCCCTGTAATCAACATCAATGTCGAGCGGTTTAAAAAAGGCTGGCAACTAAACATAGCCGATAACGGAATAGGTATTAGTGAAGAAAATTTGCCCTTGATATTTGATAAATTTTACCGTGTCCCATCCGGCGATTTACATGAAGTGAAAGGTTATGGGTTGGGATTGAGTTATGTAAAACAATTAATTACTTCACTCCATGGCAACATTAGTGTTAAAAGTAAACCCGGCGAAGGCAGTATCTTTACCATCCAATTTCCCGGGCTATGAGTAAAATAAAAATACTGCTTGTTGAGGATGAAGATATCCTCGCTACCGTGGTGAAGGAATCATTGGGCATGCGGGGCTTTGAGGTTATTGTGGCCTCCAATGGCGTTGCGGGTTGGGCCATGTTTCATGAGCATAAACCAGATGTATGTATAGTTGATGTGATGATGCCACGGAAAGATGGCTATTCACTGGTGCGGGATATCAGGCAGGTGGACGAGTGGGTGCCCATCATTTTCCTCACCGCCAAAACCCAAACTGAAGACGTATTAAAAGGACTGGAAGCAGGTGCTGATGACTACATGAAAAAGCCATTCAGTATGGAAGAATTAATCCTCCGCCTGCATAGGCTGGCGCGGCGAAGATTGCCGGTAAACCCTCCGGCACCGTCCGACACCCAGGGTAAAGTAAGCATTGGCATTTATGATTTCGATTTTTCGCGATTGGAGCTATCCTGTAACGGTCAATCCTTCAGTCTATCGCAACGCGAAGCAGAATTACTTGACCTGTTGCTAAAAAGCAAAAATGAACTCCTCGACCGGAAAACAGCCTTGCTAAAAATATGGGGGGACGACAGCGTATTCAATGCGCGCAGTATGGATGTATACATCACCCGCCTACGCAAATTCCTGGCCGGCGATCCTAAATTAGAAATTAGTAACCTGCGCGGGCGTGGGTATAGGTTGATGGATAGGCATTAATAATGGCGCCGTTTTAGTTATCCAGCAATCGTCGGTGATAATTTACCTGCCCCAGGTGATAGCTTAAATGCATCGCGAGATGGAGGAGAAAATATTCGGTTGATATTTTACTATCAAAAACAACCTGCGGGTATTCGCCTTTTAATTGATCTTCTGTAAGCGAACCGAGCGCGGCATTAAGCGCTTCAATAGTTTGTTCTATTTTGCTGATCAATTCATGCCGGGGGATGTTTTTCAGCGAAAACTCTTCGGGTCTGTTCCTTACATAACTAGTACCGCCCAGTTCGGCACCGATATAGGTGTTTAAATTTCCTATCAAATGGAGGCAAAGGTTCCCGGCAGAATTTAATATGTTTTTATCAACGCGCCAGATGTTTTCTTCACTGCTGTATAATTCCAGCTCCTGTTTTAATTTAACAAGTTCTCTATTGTAGAGAGGCTTTAAGGTATCGGTTAACATTGTGATTGTCTTGTTTGGTTAAAATTAGCAATTATACTAATCCGGTTTTTCTTGATTTTTAATTTGCTTTTCGTAGTTTAAGACTTCGGACAGCAGGTTTTATTATGCAGCAGTAAAAATATATATTGCACTACCTATGGTAAGCAATACAAATAAAACAGGAATAAAAAATGAATAATAAACTCCGTAATTTTTAGCAAGAATTTCTATTTCTTTATTGTAAAAAATCTCTGGCAAAACACTAATTAACATAAATACAATACTAATTATTGTCACCTCGTTAAATTTTAGCCCCATTAGATGCCTAAATAAAAAATCCGCTAATGCAAAATCAATAAGCATCATAAACAAATATGCAGTGCCTTTAATATGATTATTATTTATAAATGGAGAATTAGGCGAAATAGTCTCTGCAATTAAATAGGCTGTGGTATTAAACACTAAAAATACTTTTTCGAGTTTTGAGATTTGATCCATATTGCCCTCGTTATACATTGGTTAATTTTTAAAATGCCCAATTCAATTTAGCCAGTGGTCGGTGTTTTCCGCACCGCTAATATATTACCCCGCCCAACCCTCTCTATCCAAACTCCTAAAATGTATCGCCTCGGCCAAATGCTCTAACTTAATTTCTTCACTGGCGGCAAGGTCGGCTATGGTACGGGCAACTTTCAGTATGCGGTCATAAGCACGGGCTGATAGCCCCAATTTCTCCATCGCTTTTTTGAGCAGGTTTTGCCCGGCGGCATCAATTTTGCAGATGTCGCGCACCATTTGCGGGCTCATTTGGGCATTGGCGTGCAGATCCGGTTTATCGCCGAAGCGTTCTATCTGGATATTTCGTGCCGTGATTACCCGCTCGCGGATCAGCTCGCTTTTCTCAGCAAGGCGGTCGGAGGATAGCTCGCTGAAATTTACCGGTGTAACTTCCACATGCAAATCAATCCTATCCAACAGCGGACCAGAGATCTTGCTCATATATTTTTGCACAGCACCCGGCGGGCAGGTGCATTCTTTTTCGGGGTGATTATAATAACCGCAAGGGCAGGGGTTCATGCTGGTTATCAGCATAAAGCTGCAGGGGTAATCTACCGAAAACTTGGCGCGGGAGATGTTCACTTTACGTTCTTCCAAAGGCTGGCGCATCACTTCTAAAACGCTGCGCTTAAACTCCGGCAATTCATCCAAAAACAAAACACCGTTGTGTGCCAATGAAATTTCGCCCGGCTGTGGGTTAGTTCCGCCGCCAACAAGCGCTACATCTGAAATTGTATGATGGGGTGACCTAAAAGGCCTTTTTGTAACCAATGCATCTGCCGTGGATAGCTTACCGGCAACCGAATGTATCTTGGTAGTTTCTAAAGATTCATACAAACTCAATGGCGGCAATATGGATGGCAGCCTTCTCGCTAGCATTGTTTTTCCCGCTCCCGGCGGGCCGATCAATATTACGTTATGCCCGCCTGCAGCAGCAATTTCCAAGGCGCGTTTTATATTTTCCTGGCCCTTTACTTCGCTAAAATCGCTATCATAATTACAGAGGCTGTCGTAAAATTCTTCGCGGGTGTTTACAATCTCGCGATCGAGTTTAGCATCACCATTAAAAAAATCGGCTACTTGTTTTATGGTTTCAACACCGTAAACTTCCAGATCATTTACTATCGCTGCTTCGCGGGCATTTTGTTTGGGCAGGATGAAGCCTTTAAAGCCATCTTTTCGTGCTTGTATGGCAATGGGCAATGCGCCTTTTATAGGTTGCAACCCACCATCCAGCGACAGCTCTCCCATAATGAGGTATTTGTCAAGCTCCTCGGTTTCTATCTGTCCTGATGCCGCTAATATCGCGGTGGCAATAGTTAAATCGTATGATGAGCCTTCCTTGCGGATATCCGCCGGTGCCATATTGACCACCACCTGCTGGCGCGGCATTTTATAGCCCGAACTTTTTAGTGCCGATTCTATCCTGAAATAACTTTCTTTAATAGCGGTATCCGCCAGCCCGACGATGAAAAATTTAGTCCCGGGCAAAATATTAACCTCAATAGTAATTGTTATGGCCTCAATGCCATACACCGCACTTCCAAAAGTTTTAACCAACACTGTGATAAAGTTTATTCAGCGCGAAGTTATAGATTTTTTTTGAGGGTTGGAATTGTAATAAAAAAGCGGGGAATACTTTTGCTACTCCCCGCTTCATAATTTTGAATTTAATATTAAGGTTGATTATTATATCCGCAGTTAATTGAAATTTGGCTGGAGCTAAATTGTATAGGTGACCCAAACACAGTAAATGCACTTTGCCCATATGGTGTTACCGTTCCGTTTAAAGACATAACACCAGTGCTTGAATTATAAGAATACGTACCCGTTGCTGTTCCGGAAGCATCTATAACCTCATTTACACATCCTATTTCATAGCCGCTTAATGTTCCGGATGTGGCAGAACCACGCCCAGTAATTACAAAAAGGTTTGACGACGACGGTTGTTGTACTTCAAAATAAATCTCTACCATTTTATGGTGTGATTTTTCTTTTTTTAATGGGTGAGAAAATCTTGATTTGGCTTCAATTGTACTAAGGGTTAGGACAAAAATGGCAACGAAAAGCATTACTGCTTTAATAGTTTTTTGAGTTTTCATACAGGATTAAGTTTTAGTTTTTACTAAAATTACACTTAATTTTGTTTAAAACAAATATTTTTTAGTAAAAGTTAATTGTTTCCCAATAAGAAACCCCGAAGGGGTTTTATCATAGTTATAATAAGCAAATCAATAAAGCGGATAATTATACTTTATTGTTCATTTACATCAAAACTTGCTAGCAATTCTACGTTCGGATCTGCTATTAATGTTGATGGTTTTTCTGATACCGGTATACTTATCATTGTTTGTTTAGAGCTCAACTCAACAGTATAAACTTTACCATTGATGCTGTATTCCAATACGCAAACATATAGGTTATCCTGTTTTTGGGTGATGGTAATGTTAACCGCTTTTTTATCGGCATCGTAACGCCAAACAATACCTAACTCCGGATGACCGGCTGTATACAACCATTGTTTAAAAAAGGTTGACAGGTCCTGGCCGCTTGCTCGTTCCATCACATGCTCCAGGTCGGCGGTGTTGGCGTTGAAACCCGCATATTTGGCGTAGTAGGCGCGGATGCCTTTCCAAAACAATTCTTCGCCCAATTTATGGCGCAGCATGTGTAATGTCCAACTGCCTTTTTCGTAGCTGTTGGCATTTAATAATTGTACATAGTTATCGGTTACATTGCTATCTATAACGGGTGTAAATCTTCGCTTCTCAAATTTGATAACCTTGTTTCTATCGAACGTTTCACGTTTTTTAAGGGTATCAATACCGTATTTGTTTTCTAAATAGCAATTGGTCATGTAAGTGGCAAAACCTTCGCTTAACCACAGATTTTTCCAGCTTTTTTCGGTGGTTTCATCACCAAACCATTGGTGGGCTATTTCATGGGCTTGCAGTTCTTCATCGGCACGGCCCGCATACGGCGAATCTTCGTAATAGAATATCGCGCTGGCATTTTCCATACCGCCGTAGATGGTTTTCGATTGTACGTTGGCCAGCTTTTCGTAAGCGTAAGGGCCAATTTTGTTATCGTAATACTTCAGAATATCCGGCGCGTAAGCGTAATTTTTAAATCCGGCTACTTTATCTTCCGGGAAAACATAGGTGTAAACCGGCACGCCATTTACAATACCCGATTGCTCAATGGCGAAATCAGCCACGCCTATCACCATAACTTTTGGCGGCAGGGCAACTTTTTCTTTCCAGTGGGTAAGCTTGGTGTGGTTGGGTAATTGCGTTTCCCCGATCTTTAATCCGTTTGAGATTACCTGGTAGTGATCCGGCGCGGTTACTATGAAATCAACGGTTGCTTTATCTGATGGATAATCGGCACATGGCAACCAGTTGTGAGCCCGGTTCGGCCAATTATCGCCGAAGAATGTACGGTGACCGTGTTTGTTAGTCGAGATGATCAGTCCATCGGCAGGGATACCCGAATAGTTAATGGTATACGTATGTTCGCTATTTAATTTTGCCGGTGACAGAATGTGAACCACATCGCTATCCTGTACAAACTTTACCGGTTTACCAGCCTCTGTAATTGCTGAAACCAGCATGCCTTTTCCCGTGGCGTTCTTTTTCACCAGGTTTAGTTCCGATTCCTTAACATCGCCCAGATACTTGATAGTAACCGAGGCTTTGCCTTTGATGATATCATTGGCATCGGTTAACGTTACAGCAAATGTGTAATGCTGTACATCAATATTTGGAAATGTTACCTGCGCTTTAGTTATCTGCGAAGAAAATAAAACCAATGCAGAACCAAAGTAAAAAAGGCTTTTTTTCATCAATTACATTTTAGGCATCCGGCGCATCATGCTTGCCATGGCAGCAGGGTTGCTCATTTGTTTCATCACCTTACGCATATCGTCAAACTGCTTTATCAGGCGGTTAACTTCGGCCATGTTAGTTCCCGATCCCAGGGCAATACGGTTACGCCTGCTTTGATTTATGGTATCCGGATTTGCTTTTTCGTATGGGGTCATCGATTGGATGATGGCCTCAATTCCTTTAAACGCATTATCATCAACCTCAACATCCTTCATCATTTTGCCAACACCCGGTATCATGCCCATCAGGTCTTTCATGTTACCCATTTTCTTGATCTGTTGGATCTGGCTATAGAAATCGTTAAAATCGAATTTATTTTTGCGAATCTTCTTTTGCAGTTCGGCTGCTTCTTTTTCATCAAACTGCTGTTGCGCGCGTTCAACCAACGAAACCACGTCGCCCATGCCCAAAATCCTTGATGCCATACGATCCGGGTGGAAAACGTCCAACGCTTCCATCTTTTCGCCGGTACCAATAAATTTGATAGGCTTGTTAACAACCGATTTAATAGATAGCGCGGCACCACCGCGGGTATCACCATCCAGTTTAGTTAGCACAACACCGGTAAAGTCCAAACGGTCATTAAACACTTTGGCGGTATTCACCGCATCCTGACCGGTCATGGAATCAACCACAAATAAAATTTCGTGTGGCTTAACCGCGTCTTTTACCTGTTCAATTTCCACCATCATGGCTTCATCAATTGATAAACGACCCGCAGTATCAATGATGACTACATTATGCCCGTTTTGTTTTGCTAACGCGATACCTTCTCTGGCAATCGCGATCGGATCTTTCGATTCGCGGTTTGCATAAACCGGCACACCGATCTGCTGACCCAAAACCTCTAACTGATCTATAGCCGCAGGGCGGTAAATATCATCGGCCACTAAAAGCGGCTTTTTATTTTTTTGCGTTTTTAAATAATTGGCAAGCTTACCGGTAAAGGTGGTTTTACCCGCACCGTTTAAGCCTGCAATTAATATAATAGTTGGCGTAGCCGGAAAATTTAATTCAGCGGCGCTGCCACCCATTAGGTTAGCCAGCTCATCATTCATGATTTTGGTAAGCAACTGGCCTGGTGAAACCGCGGTTAACACGTTTTCGCCTAATGCTTTTTGCCTTACATCATCGGTGAATGTTTTTGCAGTTTTATAGCTAACGTCGGCATCCAGAAGGGCTTTGCGTATTTCCTTCATGGTCTCAGCCACGTTTATCTCTGTAATTGTTCCCTGTCCCTTCAGGACTTTGAACGCCCTGTCGAGTTTATCCGAAAGATTTTCAAACATTATTATTCAGTTCTTTAATCGTTATTAAGAATGCAAAGTTAAGATTTTAAACCAATCGGTTTAAATACCATTTGATCATGGGAATTTATAGATAGCACCCAAACCTAATCCCTCGGTGCCCTGTGCTTGCGGGGCGGTATTTTTATCGTACAGGAACGACCCATTTAAGGTAACGGCAATTACCCTGTTCACTTTGGCTACCAGTGTAGCATCAACACGGTGACTTATATATGCCAACGATTGCGTGTAGGGTATAAACAGCGCGTAACGCATGGTAAGGTGCAGGTTGGTCATGATGTCCTTATCAATTGTTGCCACACCCTGAAAAGCAATCTGGTTAAAAATGGTATGGTCAACGGTTACACCGTAGTTATCTATCTGATTTTTATAGATGGTGGTATCCAGCACAAAGGTTTGCCTTGCTGTTGCGGCACCCAAACGCAGGTCAAACCATTTGTTTGGCTTGTACTCCAAACCTGCTGATTCTGTTAAATAACCCGGCGACATAAATTTGGAGATCAATAACGGAGGCAATGGATCCTGGTAAGTGTACCCATTATCAAACTGTGATTCAAACGTCAACGAACCGAAAAATAACCAATGCTTTGATAGCTGGGTTGCTAATTTATTATCATAAAAAATACGGTCGTTTGTTTTGCGGAAGCCTTCCCCTTTAACTTTTGATGTACCATACTGCAAATTCACCTCAGTCGTATAATCAAGCGGCGATTTGTTGTATTCGGCCTTAAAATCAAAGTTGGTGTTCAGCGCCACGTTGCTGGTACCACCGCCGGTCCAGTTACTGGTAAAAGCGGCCTGGTTAAAGTTAATGTTGAATAATACCGATTTATGCCAGTAGCTAAATTTATAATCGGGCAGGGTTACAGGTATGCTGATAGGGTTAACCTGTATCGGCCTTACCCTTACAGGCAAAGCATTTTTGCCCGGCTCGATGCGGTATTTATTTAAAAGAGTGGTATCAACTTTTGCACTGTCTTTTTTAACACTATCTGTTTTTTGCGCTGATGCGGATAGTGCCGATAAAGCAAGTATTGAAAATATTAAAACTGAAGCCCTTTTTATAAACATGCTGTTACAAAGAAAAGGTAAAATCTTATCTTTCAATAAAAAACATGAAAATTTAATGCGTGCTTAATTTATTGGTTAGCCGGCGGCCCCGGTGGCGTTACCAATGGCGGCAAAGTGTAGGTCTTGGGCCGGCGCAGATAACGGCGATAATTTGCTTTGATGGAGGCAACAAAATCATACTCGCTGGCGGCAATAACGAAATAATAGCCCGGGCGATACCGGCGCATAAATTCTGTTAATTGCGGATCTTTTAATCCGGTTATCCGCTCAACCAATGCACGGTTAAACCGGTAGTCGATCACATTTTGATAATAATCTTCCTGTATGATTTGCCTTAGCTTTTCGGCATTACGGCCTTCGCGACTAAACATATTGTACAGCGCGTCTATACTAAGGCCCACACCGTCGCCGGGTGATAACGACAGCAGGTCTTTATCGCTAAGCAATCCATAAATTTTGGTATAATCTCGTTTTGTTGCGGCCAATTGCTGATCGGGGTCAATTGGGCCCGCATGCACATTTACCTGTTGTAATTGTATAGCACTCCGCTTTAAATATACCGCCAGCGAATTATAGTCTTTTACTTTAATTGTATCCGAAAAATAATTTTGCCGGGTGAAGATCAGGATATCGCCAACATTGGCCACTATGCTGTATTCCGCTTGTAAATTGTTGTAGATTGATTTTCCGGTGGTTGCATTTTGCACATTTACTTCAGCTATGCGGCCGCCTGTGCCTTTATCAAACACAATCCCGTCAACCGTTTTACTCTGGGCAAAAGCACCTGTACAGCAAGCCAGCAACAACAGCAACAACCCAAATTTCATATCGGCACCAAAAATACACGCTTGCCTAAGCATCCTCATACTATTTAACACTAATTAACAAGCTTATTTTGATACAATTAATTGCTGCCCTATTTTAATATTATTATCTGCTATACTGTTTAATGCTTTCAACTCATCAACAGTTAAGCCAAAACGCTTGGATATGTTATATAGTGTGTCGCCGGTTTGTACGGTGTATAATTTATTGGCCGGGGTAGCCTGCGCTATCGAATCCTGTTTGGCCTGGCCAATGTTCTGGTTAATCTGTGTAAATACCCTATCCTCACGTTTTATTTTTTGCACAGTACCTTCAGGGCGATCATACTGATCGAGGTTATATTTTTGGATGATACCGATTAATATCTGCGGATATTTGGGATTAGTAGCATAGCCTGCTGCCTTTAAACCATAGGCCCATCCCTGGTAATCATTTTTATCCAGCTCAAAAAGGTGCGCGTAATTTTTTCGCTTCAGAAAGTTAGAGTGGTCGCGGAACGAATCCTCGGGCCGGTCATAAACCCGGAAGCAATCGTTTTTATTATCATCATCTTTATAATAGCTTTTCCCGGTCCAGTCGCTGGTGCATTTAATGCCGAAGTGATTATTGGCATTCTTCGCCAGTTCGCTATTCCCGCTGCCCGACTCATACAAACCCTGCGCCAGTGTGATACTTGCCGGGATACCGTACAAATTCATCTCCTGTATAGCGATGGTTTTAAACCTATCAATATATTGCAGCGAAGTGTAAGATTGATAATTGTTGATGGCGTCGCGATGTTCGTCCTGTATTGCGCGGTTATTGCGCTCTGCCTGCCTGTCGCTTATGGTGTTAACGCTGCTTGATGCGGTAATCCTGTGTGGGGCACAGGCGCTAAAAGCCAATATCGATAAAAATAAAAATTCTGTTTTGCGCATTATAGCCAAACTTGGTGTAAACAAAAAAGTTCAGCCAAAATAGTACTAAAAAAGTATTTATTGCGGTTTGTTTGCTAACTGAGGCTGATCGGCAGGGGTTTCATCAAGCGAATTCAAATTGTATTTGTTGATGATACCTAAAACCTGAGCCGCCCATTTTTTACTGCCGGCATAACCGCTGCGCTGGATTCCTTTAGCCCAACCGATATAATCGTAATGGGTAAACTCATCGGTTAAGTGGCTAAATTGCTTGCGCTCAGTCATGATGCGGGCAAAATCCTGGAAAGAATCAAATACCGAGCTGTATTGTTTGTAGGAAGATTTTACTTTTTTGTTGTGTTTGTAATAAACGGATGTGCTGCCGCCTTTCATCCCAAACTGATTGTTAAGGTTTTTAGCTATTGAGCTATTACCACAAGCCGACTCATGCATGGCAACGCCTAAAACAATACTTGCGGGCACACCGGTTTCGTGCATAATGCGGATGGCATCATCTTTGAATTTATCAATATACGACTCTGACGTATTTTTTTGTGCCGATGCGGCCAAGGTTGATATAAGCAGTGATGTAATCAGTAAGATTTTCTTCATAATTTATTTTTTTCTGATAACCAGTATCCCGTCACGCACCGGTAGAATTAACTTTTCCACCCTGCTGTCTACGGAAATTTGATCATTTAGTTTGCGAAAACTTTGTGTATCGGCATCATTTTCAGGCCCGTACACCTTTCCTTTCCACAAAACATTGTCAATTATTATTAATCCTCCGGATCTGACTTTGTCAAATATTAACTCAAAGTAAGTAAAATTATTCTTTTTATCAGCATCAATAAATACTAAATCAAAAATTTCTTCGGCTAAATCGTTTAAAATCAGCTCTGCCTGCCCAAAATGCAATTTGATTTTGTTTTCAACATTTGTTGATTTAAAATGTGAATTAAGCATGTCTTCCAACTCGCGGTTAACCTCAATGGTATGGATGATGCCATCGTTGGTTAACCCTTCGGCAAGACAAAGCGTGGCATAACCCGTAAAGGTACCGATCTCCAAAATTAGTTTTGGCTGGATCATTTTGCTCAGCATACTCAGCAAACGGCCTTGATAATGGCCCGATAGCATATTGGGTTTAAGTACCTTGAGATGCGTATCCCTGTTTATCTTTTGCAGATGTTCCGGTTCCGGATCGCAGTGATCGTCGAGGTACAATTGAAGCTTTGGATCTAAAATCTCCATAGTGCAAAGATAAGGAATTTGTCTGAACCATGATTTGTAGGATTTTCTTGATTAACTTGATATCAAGCAAGCTTAAAATCAAGAAAATCATAGCTCAGATAATTTGAAGCGCAAAAATATTCCGTTTCGGCAACCAAAATAATATCATGTAATCCTTAAATCCTACAAATCAGGGTTCGGAAAGTTAATACGGTATATTTCCAAACTCAATATGATGCGAGCGGCAGGTTTCATCATCAACATATTTTAGGGAGGCAAAAACCAGGCGCATTTTGCCGGTGTAGGGCGGCAGGTTTTTAATCATGTTTAACGTTAGCGCATTATTTTTTAACCACTCGCGGTCGGGTTTATAAAACAGGTAGATCTCGTATTTAGCACCTTCGCCAATAAACCCGGTTTGGGCGTTCATTTTACTTTCGTTAAATTTTTCTTTTGTGGCAGTGTTAAACAGGTAGCGGGCAAAATCGGTGTAGAATGGCAGTTTTTTACCGTGGAACATGTTATCCATTTCTTTTCCCTCGCCCAATTTCAAATAATCCAGCACGCTTGGCTGGTCATCGTCGGGGCTGTTTCTTTTGTTTTTCAGGATCACCCGGGCAAGGTTCAATGCTTCTAATTCCAGCTCATCGTTGTCCAGTTCGGCCAGTATCTTTTCAGCCAGCCATTGTACCAGCAGTTGCTTTTCGTTGGTTTTAAAATAGGTTGCCAACTGCACTACCTGTTCGCGACGAGGGTTACGGGTGCCGTGTTCTATTTTGCTCAGGATAGCCTGGTCAATATCCAAATAAGCAGCAACTTTACGTAATGGGGTTTCCTGCTCTTCGCGCAGGCGCCTGATCATCTGACCGAAGTTTTCCATGCTACCAATTTAATAATTGGTTTTGACAAACAACGTCAAGAGAATATTAATTTTGATAATTAACTATTCGGCAATAGCTTGATAATAACCAGCATAAATCCATCCGGGGTTTGCGTTCCAATCAAAAGCTTTTCTTAGCTTTTTAATTCTGTTTCCTCATGTGTTACCTCCCAATGCGACAATGCGATTTCATTATCCAGGTTTCCAATGCTGTTTTATCAAAAAGCCCGCTTTTCCATCCACGACTGCAGTAAAATCACCGCCGAAATGGTATCTACCAGCTCCTTATTTTGCCTGCCTTTTTTATTCATGCCGCTTTGGGCGATAGTTGCCGAGGCCATCTTGGAGGTAAAACGTTCATCCAGCATTTCAATGGGAATTTCCGGGAAATTCTTTTTTAGTATCGTCACAAAACCTTTTACATGCACCGCCGATTGAGATGGCGTATTATCCATTTGCTTGGGTTCGCCCACAATAAACCGCTCTACCTGTTCAGTAATCAGATATTTTTTCAGATAGTCGACGATATACTGTGGATGTATCGTATCCAAGCCCGTAGCGATGATTTGCAAAGGATCGGTAACTGCGATGCCGATGCGCTTGGTGCCGTAATCGAAAGCCATTAATCTCATTTGAGATATGAGATTGGAGATGTGAGATATGAGATTGTCATTGTTTCAAAGATAAGTTAATTCTCGTTAGTAGACTCAACCGGCTTACATCCCCTTGTTTTTTATCAAAAACAAGCATTGTCTCACATCTCCAATCTAATATCTCAAATCTATTGCTTATTTTGCACCAATGCAGTTTAAAGAAATTGTTGGCCAGGCCGCGGTAAAGCAACGTTTAATTAATACGGTTAATGAAAACCGGGTTAGTCACGCGCAGCTATTTTTAGGGCCGGAAGGTTCGGGGAGTTTGGCGCTGGCTGTGGCTTACGCACAATATTTATCATGTGAGGATAAACAGCCTGATGATTCGTGCGGGGTTTGTTCATCGTGCCGTAAGTATCAAAAGCTGATGCACCCCGATCTGCACTTTTCTTATCCTTTCTTCGCGAAGCATAAGGATGATAACGCCTTAACTTTTATCGAGCAATGGCGCGCCGCATTTACAACTTACCCATATTTGAACCTCGATATCTGGCGCGATTACCTGGATGCTGAAAACAAACAGGCCAACATTAATATTGCCGAGTGCCACCAGATCATCAAAAAGCTCAGTTTAAAACCTTTTGAATCTGAATATAAAATTTTGATCCTCTGGTTGCCGGAGTATTTGGATAAAGAGGGAAATGCACTGTTAAAAATCATCGAGGAGCCTCAACCTAATACTTTGTTTTTGTTGGTTGCGCAAAACCAGGATCAGATTTTAAATACCATCCTGTCGAGGACCCAGCTGGTGAAAATACCGGCATTGGGTTATGAAGATATTAAGCATTTCCTGATAGAAAAGCACAATCAAACCGAAGATGCGGCGGCGCAAATCGCTTATCTGAGCAACGGTAATTTAACCGAGGCCTTGATAATGTTGCAGCAGGATACCAAAGGCTACCACAAATTATTTGTGGATTGGCTGCGCCTGTGTTTTGCCAATAAAGGCCTGGAAGTTTTGCCCTTTGTTGATGGTTTGGCGAAGATGGGACGCGAAAATCAGAAGAATTTTTTACGTTATGGCGTAAGTTTTATAAGGGAATGCTGCTTGTTGATGGCGGGTGCCGGCAACCTGGTGCATCTGCCTGCACAAGAGCTGGATACCGCGCAAAAAATGACCAATGTGATGAATATTCCGCAGGCCCAGGCCATCATTACGGAGCTCGAAAAAGCACATTATCACGTGGAAAGAAATGCAAACCCGAAAATTTTATTTTTAGATGTATCTTTACAGATTATAAAGACATTAAAGTTTAAAACGATCCGCCAAACAGCGGACACAATATATACCAAATAATATGGGATGTGGAAGTTGCTCAACGGGGGGCGGATGCTCGCCGGCAGGCTGCAAAAGTAACGGCTCATGCCTTACCAATGGCTGCAGCAAATTAGATGTATACGATTGGCTGTCGCACATGGACATGCCGACTAATTATAAACCGTTTCCGGTTATCGAGATTAAGTTTAAGGGTTCGCGCAAGGAGTTTTATCTCAATAGCGACAATATTTACCTGGAATCAGGCGAACTTGTTGTGGTTGAAACGGCTACCGGCGGCTATGATGTTGGCCACGTATCCCTAACCGGCGAACTGGTTAGGCTGCAGATGACCAAACGCCGCGTTAAAGAAGCCGACGTTGCCAAAAAAATCTACCGCAAAGCGACCATTGCCGACGTTGAAAAATGGAAAGCTGCGAAAGATATGGAGTGGGAAACCATGCATAAATCGCGCAAGCTGGCACTGGAACTTAACCTGAGCATGAAGCTGAGCGATGTGGATTACCAGGGTGATAAAACCAAGGCCACTTTTTATTATACGGCAGAAGGCCGCGTCGATTTTCGCGAATTGATTAAAAAGATGGCGGAGCAATTCCGTATCCGTATTGAGATGCGCCAGATAGGTATGCGCCAGGAAGCAAGCCGTTTAGGCGGCATCGGCTCCTGCGGTCGTGAGCTTTGCTGCTCAACCTGGCTAACAGATTTTAAAACGGTTTCAACAGCTGCGGCGCGTTATCAAAACTTGTCGCTTAATACCTTAAAGCTGGCCGGGCAATGTGGTAAATTAAAATGCTGCCTTAACTACGAGCTGGATACTTACATGGATGCGCTTAAACACATCCCCGATAATGTAAATGTGCTGCGTACCGAAAAAGGTGATGCCCGTTTGCAAAAAACCGACATCTTTAAAAAGATCATGTGGTTCAGTTATCCTCGCGAAGAGAACTGGGTTCCGGTGCCTATTCATAAGGTAAAAGAAATTCAGCAGAAAAATAAAGAGGGCGTTATCCCTGCCGATTTGGGTGAGCTTGTTGAAGCAGAAAACAAACAGGTGGCAAAAGTACTGGATTACGAAAATGTTGTTGGCCAGGATAGCTTAACCCGTTTGGATGAGCGCCGTAATGCCAATAATAATACCAAAAAGAAAAACAAGAATAAAAGCCGCAACCCTAATCAAAACCCGCAGCAGCCAAATCAACCCCGCCCGGCAAATGTTATACAAAACACCCGGCCGCCAAGGCCTGAAGGTGCAAAGCCGGATGGAAATAAACAGGATGGTAACCGTCCGCAGCAACAGGCTAACCGCCCTGTAGATGGGAATCGCGCCGAAGGCTCTCGTCCTGAAGGCGAAAAACCGCAAGGAAATAATAATAACCGCAGGCATAAACATCGCCGGCCAAATCAAAATAATCAAAACCGTCCAGGGGGTAATCCCGGGCCATCAGCAGAATAATACGTGATGAAACACGCCTATAAAATACTTTGCTTTTTTCCTGTTGTGCTAATCGCGCTGTCTTTTGGCGGCTGCACCGATCCTAACGCGATCATTGATAAAAACACCGGGATAGACGATCATAACTGGGCATACGTTAACCAGGTTAAGTATGATGTAAAGATTGATAACGAAAAAGTCCCCTATAACCTGTATTTCAACCTACGGGTTACCGGGGATTATAAGTATTCCAACATCTTTATATTGATGCATGAGAACGGACCGGGTGTAAAAAGCGATGTTAACCGTTATGAATTTAAGCTGGCTAACGCCGATGGCGAATGGCTGGGCAAAGGATCCGGTAATTTATACGAATATCAGATGATGTTCAGGGCAAACTATATGTTCCCGGCAAAAGGCGTTTATCACTTCGCGATAGAGCAAAATATGCGCGATAACCCCTTGCATGAAGTTAGCGATGCAGGGTTGCGGGTGGAGAAGGCCGACGGGAATAATTAATCCTTTCTAACAATCTATAGTCATGCTGAATTTATTCCAGTATCCCACGGGACAAATATTTGACCAGCAAAGTGTAGACTGAGCAGATGAGGTGCTGAAATAATTCGGCATGACAGCAAAGCGAGAATCTAGTCACTTTTCTTTTTACTTATTAAATTTTATATCTTAGTTTTGCTAATATTTTTTGCAAAATGAGTGTGGCTTTCCTTATCGTTTCCGTTTTAATTCTTGTTATTGCTGTTTATTTCTTTTTGAAGAAACCTGCTACTGCCGATGGTATTTCACCCGAAGAAGTGGCCCGTTTAAAATCAGAAAGTGACCAGCTTAAAATTGCCGTAGCCCGCAGCGAAGAGCGCGCTTCCGGCTTAATTGCCGAGCGTGATAAAGCCGACAAATTATTGCAGGACGAACGCGTAAGATACGATGCTTCTGTATCTACCTTAAACCAGGAACTACTAATCGAGAAAAACAGGATGGCCAAAGCCGAAGAATCTTTCAAAGCACAGCGCGAAAGGTTGACCGAGCAGGAAAAATCAATTCAAGAAATCCAGCAAAAATTTCAGTTAGAGTTTCAAAATGTGGCGAATAAGTTGCTGGATGAAAAGTCGCAAAAATTTGTGGAGACTAACCGTGCTAACCTTGATGTGCTACTTAATCCATTAAAGGAAAACATCAAAGCTTTTGAAGAAAAAGTGGATAAGGTTTATAATATGGAGGCCGCAGAACGTAATACACTTAAAGGTGTAATTACCCAGCTGATGGAATTAAACCAACTCATCAGCAACGAAGCTCAAAATTTAACAAAAGCCTTAAAAGGTGATAATAAAAAGCAGGGTAATTGGGGCGAAGTAATTTTGGAGCGTGTGCTGGAGCGTTCGGGCTTGGTACGTGACCAGGAATACCGCATGCAAACCAGTTTTACCGGTGCTGATGGCAACCGCTTACAACCCGATGTTATTATCGATCTTCCGGATGAAAAACATTTGATCATCGACTCTAAAGTTTCTCTGATTGCTTACGAGCGTTTGGTAAACTGCGAAACAGAAGATGAGCGCAAATTATTCTCCAAAGCGCATGTGGAATCTATCCGTAACCATGTAAACGGGTTATCTGCCAAAAACTATCATGACCTATACCAAATTAATTCACCTGATTTTGTGCTTTTATTTATCCCGATAGAATCATCATTCAGTTTCGCGGTACAAATAGATGCTGAACTATTTAGCGATGCCTGGGATAAGCGGGTGGTGATCGTTAGTCCTTCAACTTTATTGGCTACGCTGCGCACTATCGCCAGCATCTGGAAACAGGAACGCCAAAACCGTAATGTATTGGAAATTGCCCGCCTAAGCGGATCGATGTATGATAAATTTGTGGGCTTTGTAGGTGATATGGAAAGCATCGGCAAAAATATCAAACAGAGCCAGTCGGCCTATGATAATGCCATCAGCAAATTAACCGATGGCAATGGTAACCTCACCAAAACTGCCGAAAAAATAAAAAGCCTTGGGGCTAAGGCTAATAAACAAATAGATCAAAAATATTTGAGCGAAGAATAATACCCTTCACTCAAATAAATTATTGATTGGATTTATTAAACGCGTTCCATCCTTGTGCCTTTAACTCATGTACCGCACCGGCTTTGGTAACTAAGTTACAGCCTGCATTAGGCTCCGTAATATAGCCGATAATGGTAATGTCCATTTTAAACTTAATTTTGTCGTAGTCGGCTTGTTTAACGGTGAATAGCAGCTCGTAATCTTCGCCGCCACTTAAGGCGCAAACAGTAGGATCTAAGTTAAATTCACGGGCTGTTTCAAAAGTCATTGGATCTAACGGGATTTTCTCCTCATAAATATTACACCCTTTTTTGCTTTGCTTACAGATGTGCAATATTTCTGATGCCAAACCATCCGAGATATCGATCATTGATGTTGGTTTAACCTCAATCTCTTTTAACAGATCGATAATATCGCCGCGTGCTTCGGGCTTTAACTGGCGTTCAACGATGTAATCTTTTCCTTCCAAATCCGGTTGAATTTTGGGGTTCTCCAGGAAAATACGTTTTTCACGTTCCAATAATTGCAAACCAACATAGGCTCCGCCTAAATCTCCGGACACACAAATCAAATCTCCTTCTTCTGCACCATTACGGTACACAATATCTTTTTCATCAGCATAACCAATAGACGTTATACTAATTACCAGGCCTTGTTTTGATGAAGTAGTGTCGCCACCTACAATATCAATACCGTATTTATCACAGGCCAGGTAAATCCCTTCGTATAATTCTTCAACTGCTTCTAACGGGAATTTGCTTGAAATTCCTAATGATATCGTTACCTGCGCAGCAGTACCATTCATGGCGTAAATATCACTTAAGTTAACTTGCACCGCTTTATATCCTAAATGCTTTAATGGGGTATAAGCCAAATCAAAGTGGATACCTTCCAGCAACATATCAGTTGATACCAGCACTTTTTTTCCTTTTGCATCCAGCACCGCTGCATCATCACCCACAGCTTTCAAAGTGTTTTCACGGGTGATCTTTATATTTTTAGTCAGATGATCTATCAAACCAAATTCGCCTAACTGCTCAATGTTGGTTTTCTCTTTATTATCAAATAATGCCATTGTACTTTTTTAAACATGCAAAGCTACAAAAGCTTAAGTCAAATATGCTGTTTTATTAAATCCATTAAACCCATCCTATTTCAGTATTTCTACAGAATTTTTAATCAATATTTATTATTATTAATATTAGGTTAATCTGTATAAATGATATTTGTGAAAAACAGCTATATATGAATTTTAAAAAATTACTAATTTATTCGTTATTTATTTTCGCTATCGCGAGTTGTAAAAAAGATAGCAGCATAGATAACAACATTTCTACAACAGGCTCTACAGGCAGCACCGGAGCTACCGGTTCAACGGGCGTTACCGGATCAACAGGAAATACAACTCCTTATACTATTACCGAAACTTTTGAAGAAGGTACCAAAACAGCTTATGCTGATGCAACCGTTCAGTTAAGTACAGGTATATGGGACTTTAATGATGCGCTGATAGGTAATTTGGCTACAGATGCTAAAGATGGTGAAAACTCGGTAAGGTTGCGCACCGGCGATATTGCCATGGATTTTGATATTTATGGCTTAACCCAAATAAGCATTAAACATGCCGAATATGGCACCGACGGCCCCTCAACCTGGCAGTTATTAGAATCAACCGATGGCGGTTCAACATATTCGCAGGTAGGCGCTTCCATAACCGAAACCGGCACCACTTTAGTTACCGACTCTTTTAAAATAGCAGTTGCGCCTAAAGTTAGGTTTGAAATTAAAAAGGCAGGTACTACCCGTATTAATCTTGATGATATCACTTTTAAAGGTATTGGTAGTTCTGGTGTAACACTTACTAATCCGAGTACACCTGATACCACCGCATCAACAACCGCCGGAACCCCTAGAGGCGTAACATTAGGTACTGATGCCCCACCATCAAGCGGTGATAACAGTAACCTTTTAATGGGTAACCCATCATCAGCTACAACAGCTATAATTATGACTGATAATTATTTGATAGACCAGGGCTATTATGTAGAATCCTACAACAGCATTAAAGGCGAACCGAACTGGGTAAGCTGGCATTTGGATGCGAGCAATATCACCAGTTCAACCGGCCGTCAAAATGATTTTGCTGCATTTGATGGCTTGCCATCCGGATTTTTTGAGGTGCAAAGCACGGCTTTTAGCGAAACTGGTTTTGACAGGGGGCACAATTGCCCTTCAGGTGACCGCACAAGCTCTATTGATGCCAATGACGCTACTTTCTTAATGACTAACATGATTCCACAGGCTCCGCAAAATAATGAGCAAACATGGGCTAATTTAGAAGAATATATTCGCGACCAGGTATCGGCAGGCAACGAGGCTTATATTATTATGGGTAATTATGGTACTGGCGGTACCGGATCAGGATCAACGTTATCTTCTGTTGATAACGGGCATGTAAACGTACCTAGTAATGTTTGGAAAGTTGCTATTATCTTGCCTGTCGGCGATAATGATATTAGCCGTATTACAGCTACAACAAGGGTTATCGCGGTAAACACACCCAATATTAATAGTATTAATTCTGATTGGACTCAATATATAACTACTGTTAGCGCAATTGAAGCCGCATCAAATGTTAGTTTATTAACAGCTTTACCTGCCAATGTTAGGGCAGCTTTAGAAACTGTAAGAGACTCCGGAAAATAAACTTATAAATACGCCCGAAGGACGTAAAAAATTGAGATTTTACTAAAAAGCCTTCTCCTAAACAGAGAAGGCTTTTTAAATTCTATAAACCTAATTGTGCCGAGATCTCCAGCATTCTTTCAATTGGTTTTACCGCTTTTTCTATGATTTCCTGAGGTACCTCAACTTCAGGAGACTCATTTTTTAAACAGAGGTATAGTTTTTCCAGTGTGTTACGTTTCATGTGCGGGCAATCGTTACAGGCACAATTATTATTTGGCGGCGCCGGGATAAACACTTTATCAGGGTTATCCTTTTGCATTTGGTGTAAAATACCTGCTTCGGTTGCTACAATAAATTCCTTAGCCGGGTTGTTAGTAGCATATTTTAAAATACCGGTAGTTGATCCCACATAATCAGCCATTTCTAAAATAACATCCTCACATTCAGGGTGTGCCAGTATTTTAGCATTCGGGTAGCGTTCTTTTAGCTTGGTTATTTTCTCACGAGAGAAAATTTCATGTACCATACAGGCCCCATTCCATAAAACCAAATCCCGACCTGTTTTTTTAGCCACATAAGCACCCAAATTTTTATCGGGCCCAAATATTATTTTCTGATCTGCCGGCAAGCTTTCCACAATTTGCACCGCATTGCTTGATGTACAAACTATATCGGTTAAAGCCTTTAGCTCGGCTGTACAGTTCACATAAGTTATTACCAGGTGATCCGGATAATTTTCTTTAAATTTTTTAAACAAATGCGGCGGGCAACTATCAGCTAATGAGCATCCTGCTTTCAGATCCGGTAAAAGGACCTTTTTGTTTGGGGATAAGATCTTTGCTGTTTCGGCCATGAAGTGTACACCGGCAAATACAATAATGTCGGCGTCGGTTTTTGCGGCTTGTTGCGATAATCCGAGGCTATCTCCAATGTAATCTGCAATATCCTGGATATCGCCTTCCTGGTAATAGTGAGCAAGTATGGCAGCATTTTTTTCTTTTTTAAGTTTTTCTATTTCAACAAAAAGGTCAAGCGTTGGGTCGATGTATTCGTCCACAAAACCTTTCAGATTTATTTCTTCGAAGGTATCCATTCCACAAATCAATTAATAATAATTAGTTTTTATATATAAAAAGAAACAGTTGTTATTAAGGTGTTAGTTATGTTAAGAAAATGCAATACGATTTACCTAAAAAGTTGTTTTTAATATTTTATCCACACCAATGTTTAATTTGTTAGATTATATAATGCTGATTTTAAGTATAATGTTAGTTGCAATATTTTTTATCAAAACAGTTTTGTTAATATTTTATTGAGTTAGTAAATGTTAGTTACGTTGTTTATTGATCTGATAACTTGCTAAAAGTTTAGTCAACTTTGTCATTAAAGGGCCACTTATCAACGTTGTGTTTATTTATTAAATATTTACTTACACAAAATTAACATCTTTAATGCCTATTACTAACAGAAGCGTTAATTTTGCACATATTATAGCATATATATGACCAGAAATGTTGATTTCCTTGTTGTAGGATCGGGTATAGCCGGATTGAGTTTTGCACTAAAAGCAGCCAAGCATGGTAAGGTACTGATAGTTACAAAATCTAATGAAGATGAATCAAACACTAAATATGCCCAGGGCGGTGTAGCAGTAGTTGTTGATAAAAAAGAAGATTCGTTTGAAAAGCACATTAATGACACCTTAATTTCGGGCGATGGGCTTTGCGACCCACAAGCTGTTGAAATTGTAATTGAAGAAGGCCCGGCCCGGATTCAGGAAATTATTGATTACGGGACTAATTTCGACAAGACAAATTCAGGGTTTTATGACCTGGCTAAAGAGGGTGGCCACTCAGAATTCCGTGTATTACATTATAAGGATATCACAGGGTTTGAAATAGAACGTGCTTTATTAGAGCAAATTCATCAAAATCCTAATATTGAAATATTAACACATTATTTTGCAGTGGATTTAATAACCCAACATCATTTAGGTGATTTTGTAAATAAATCAAGCGAGGATATAAACTGCTATGGTATTTATGCTTTAGATACCCATACTAATACTGTTGACAAGATTTTATCTAAAGTTACGGTAATGGCATCTGGTGGTGCGGGTCATATTTATTCAGTTACCACTAACCCAACAATTGCTACCGGTGATGGTATAGCCATGGTTTACCGTGCTAAAGGAAAAGTAAGAAACATGGAGTTTATCCAGTTTCATCCAACAGCATTATATAATCCGGGTGAATATCCTTCATTTTTAATATCTGAAGCAGTACGTGGGTTTGGTGGAGTTTTGAAACGTACCAACGGTGAAGAATTTATGCAGGAATATGATCCGCGTAAATCATTAGCGCCACGTGATATTGTTGCCAGAGCTATTGATGCCGAGATTAAAAAGTCAGGCGAAGATTATGTTTATTTAGATGTGCGTCATCGTAATAAAAAAGATATCTTGGCACATTTTCCTAATATCTACGCTAAGTGTTTAGAGATAGGTATTGATATGACTAAGGATATGATTCCGGTTGCACCAGCCTGTCACTATATGTGCGGTGGTATTATGGTTGACCATGTGGGTAAGTCATCTATTCACCGTTTATATGCTTGCGGCGAGTGTTCATCAACAGGTTTACATGGTGCTAATCGTTTGGCTTCCAATTCACTGCTAGAGGCTTTGGTTTTCGCGCATCGTATTTACGAACATGCTATCGGTCAATTTGAAAAGAATGTAATACCTGAACATATACCGGACTGGAATGAGCACGGCGTACAGCTTTCAAACGAAGATATCCTGGTTACCCATAACGTTCGTGAAATGCAAAAGTTGATGAATGATTATGTAGGTATAGTTCGTTCTGATTTCAGGCTGGAGAGAGCTATGCGCCGTTTGGGTTTATTATATGAAGAAACAGAATCGTTTTACAAAAAAACTAAAATATCTGTTAAGCTTTGTGAGTTGCGTAATTTAATACAGGTATCGTATATTGTCGTAAAATCGGCTATGATTCGTAAAGAGAGCAGGGGTTTACATTATACTACTGATTATCCGGTACATGCTGAAGTTATTGAGGATACGGTATTTTAAGGTGCTGTTTTACCTTTTATTGTTTTTACTTTTTTAAGATTGCTGCCGTCCCATTTGTAATAATCGGTAGAGGTGATAGTTATATCATTATAGGCTGTTCCATCGGGATTGTAATCGGGTTGTCCGTCCTGCATTTCTTCATCCCAATATTGTACAACAATCAATTGGTCAATAGGTATGCCGCAATCTGCTGGATATGGATATAATTCAGGTTTAGCTGTCATATTATTAAGTGTGAGTTCACCATTTTTTGCAAGCACTATTTTTTTACTATTTGTCAATTTAATAGGTAAATAAATATTCGAACCTTGTCCATCTCCGCCATCCCCAGAACCTTCTTCATAAATTAATCGAGATATTTTTTTTCCATCATCTATTACAAAAAGATCAGCATCTGTTTCTATGTCATGGAAATAATTATGTGTAATATGAAATACCGCGTCTGCATTTTTAAGTGCAACACTATAGACTTGCTTTAATTCATAACCACCGCCATAAACACTATCGACGTAAGAATCAAGTATTTCATTTGATTTGTAGTTTATTTTGATAAATTTAAGAGTACTGCCTTCATATGTATCGGCTTCTTTTGCATATTTGGTTATACCTATCAAGTAATGATAATCTTCCGATTGCAAAGAACTTCCAAGCATTTTATTTAAATATAAATCTGTCTTTTTGATATAACCATTTTTTGCTTTGTTTGTACATACAAGATAAAATTTTGGATAATCTTTCAAAATGTTCACAGAAGTATTAAATGATAAAGTATCTACTATTTTTGCTTCAGGTTTTGGAGAATTATAAACATAGGTTACCTTATTAAAGGTACCTGGCGTTAATTGTTCAGGATTGTTACTATATGGATAATGAGTAACTAAACATCCAAGCGTATTTGGATCTATTACGGTAGTATCAGTATTGTTTATAGGTTTTTTTTTGGATATAGTATGACCGTTATTTACAACTTGATTATTGTTTTTTGAAGTTCTAGTACAACTAAAAAAAGTAATTAATACAATTATTGAGAGGGATAGTTTCATTGTAACGTTGTTAACGTAATTTAGAACTTTAAAGAGCGGAAAACGAGGTTCGAACTCGCGACCTTCAGTTTGGGAAACTGATGCTCTACCAGCTGAGCTATTTCCGCTTAATATTTATCAAACATATAATTAAAAATTAAATAATGCCACTTATCCTACCAGTAAAAGATAAAAGCCCTGCCTGGGGTTCTGATTGTTACATTGCTGAGAATGCCACCATTGTAGGTGATGTTATAATGGGGGACAATTGTTCGGTTTGGTTTAATGCGGTTATACGTGGTGATGTTAATTTTATCAAGATAGGTAACAATACTAATATACAGGATGGGGTAGTAATTCATTGCACTTATTTACACGCTGGTACTACTATCGGTAATAATGTATCTATTGGCCACAATGCGTTGGTACACGGCTGTATTTTGCACGATAACACACTAGTGGGTATGGGCGCAATTGTAATGGATCATGCCATTGTAGAGGAGTTTGTTATCATTGCTGCAGGCGCCATTGTTCTTGAAAAAACAATATGCGAATCGGGTTACTTATATGCAGGTATCCCGGCTAAAAAGATAAAGCCAATTACCGATGAGCAGCGCGAAATGTTAAAGCGCCTACCCAATAATTACATCATGTATTCCAGCTGGTTTAAAGAATAAGCATCAATATAATACCTGTTCTTTTGGTATGGTGATCGATTCTTCTGCATCCCAATTTGGCCTGAGTGTAATTTGTACAGGATCAACCCAAATGCTTTCCGGATATTTTTTTTGTTTTACATTACCACTGTCCCATTTGCCGTTATGGTTATCGTCATAGATTACTTTAAAGGAATATTTTCCTGTTACAAAGTTCTTATAAACAATGTTTCCGGTTTTAGTAAGCGAGTTGGTTTGTAAAATATGTGCGGGATCCTGGTATATCTGTACCAGGTAAGCTTTACTAGTATCTGGCACAGTAACTTTTAAGGTTAAGGTACTGTAATTGGCAGGTTTATCAATCAAAAAGTTCTTTACAAATCTTTTGCTTTTATCACCTGATACATAGGTAAAAGCACCTTCGTCCATTGATAATATATATCGTGAATCTTCCTTCCAATTATATTTAATAATGTATCGTTTCAGATTAGTACTGTCCTTTGATATATTCAAGTTATTTACAGCTACAGAATCTTCATACAAAGTAATTGCAGAAGGATCCATTGAGGCTATTGGATAAGAAGATATAATTAACAGATCATGAAAAGGATTTATTTTTCCTGAACCACCAATATTTAAGCGTGTGCTAAAAGTTTTTTGAAATGATTCTTTTCTTCCTTTAGTTTTTGAGATGCTATCGAGTGGTTTTCCGTTATCAAAAAATGCAACTCTTATTGAATCAAAATCCATGTTTCGCAAGTAAATACTGGCCGTATCTTTTGTTGGTGTAAATTCCACTATTTTTTGATCATCTAGGCTTGGGGGATAAATAATTTTTGCTGAGGGATTATTAAGCGGTTTATTAAACACAAAAAATAAC
>Ga0302227_10000547_pt1 | contig 31717 bp, 25 predicted proteins | sample II_Palsa_N1_1_FD_193525 | JGI IMG/M metagenome (GOLD analysis project Ga0302227, IMG submission 193525) | Peat permafrost microbial communities from Stordalen Mire near Abisko, Sweden - II_Palsa_N1_1 | ecosystem: Environmental > Terrestrial > Soil > Palsa > Peat permafrost | place: Sweden... | reverse complement strand
CGCGTTCGACGCTTGGCTTGCCGGTCGCGACCCCTACCAGCGGTAGCCGCAATATATGGAAAACCAGCCGCTTTACGAACTAGCAGTTCTGGGTAATGCTCCTGCCGACATCAGGCAGGCGGTGGTCGATGCACTGGAATTGCGCGTGGGCGAGCTTGGCCTCGCCCTTGGAGGAACCGTTTCAGTTTTCATAGGGTCCCCCTGCGACTTCCGGCCGTCGGGAGACCGCTGTGCCGCCGCGCTATGCTTTCCTACCGCCGACAGCGAGGAATGCTTGCGCTGGCTAGTGAATCGGAACATTCCACTTATTCCCGTTTCGTCGACTGCCAGCAACTTCGCGACGGAGTTTCCCGGTGTTCTGGCGCCATTGAACGGACTCGCGCTTGACCAAGTTGACGCTAGCGCTCTTGCAATGGCACTGTTGGAATGCGCCTCGCTTCTACCGCGGCAGCGACGTGTATTTTTAAGCTACCGCAGGGCCGAATCGACTGAAGCGGCGCTGCAACTATACGCGGCGCTATCCGCTCGACTTTATGACGTGTTCCTGGATACTCACGGAATATATCCCGGACAGCATTTTCAGGAGGTGCTATGGCAACGCCTCTCCGACTCGGACGTTCTGCTCTTTCTGGATACTCCGGGCTACTTTGACAGCAGATGGACCAGTGCTGAATTTGGAAAGGCACAGTGGCGTGGCATTCCTGTCCTGCGCGCGGCGTGGCCCGACACAAAATTGAACGAGCGCGCGCAGCTTGCGACGACACATGCTCTGGAAGAGAACGATTTTGTTAGCGCAACGGGTAGGCTTACCAAGGAATCCGAGCACTCTATCTGCGACGCCGTAGAAAGAATGAGAACCTTCAGCGTTACGGCACGGTACCAACAGTTGGTTTCAACTATGGCAGATTCGGTTCGACGGGGCGGAGGACGGATAGAAGGTACATCGTTGCGCCGAAGTCTCATTGTCTCAACCCCTTCCGGGCAGAAGGTTGCCGTGTATCCGACTCTCGGCGTTCCGACCACCTATACTCTGCATGACGCCACCCTTGACGGTCATTCTCCACCGGTTGCGGTTTTGTATGAAGAATCCGAAGTTGAGGAACGAGAATGGCACGCGCACATGAAGTGGATTTCGCAATACCTAAGCCAAGCCGTGCGGCTGGTCGATAGCTACCGCTCCGGCTCAGTTTTCCAGGACTGGAGATAAGACATGGACGAGATTTTCCTGTCGGCCAGCATCCCGCAGCCCGGACGGCAATACTACGGAACCGCCGACCCTCTGCTCATCCACTTTGCCGTACGGGCGTTTTTAACGCTAACACTTGGACGCCGACGCGTAGTATGGGGCGGTCACCCATCAATCACGCCGATGGTTCTGGCTGCGTGCCAAGGTCTTGGCGTCGCCTATTCGCATGCCGTCACCCTCTACCAGTCCGAATTCTTTCGTGGAAGATACCCTACGGAAAACGGTGATTTCCCAGATGTGGTGTTCACGCAAGCTCAAGCTGACCTGCCTTCAAGCTTGCGGGTCATGCGGGAAGAGATGCTCGGGAGAAAAAAATTAACCGCTGCTGTTTTCATCGGCGGTATGGAAGGTATTCTGGACGAGTACGACATCTTCACGAAAGCAAACCCGTCTGCACATGTGGTGGCCGTTCCACGACCGGGCGGCGCATCACGAGACGTGGCACTTCGGCAAGGTTACGACGAACAACTTGACCAGTTCCCCACTGACTTCACACGTCTGTTTATCGAGCAACTCGGTGTGCTGCCATCGGAGCCTCGCATTTGATATCTGAGCGGCCGCACAAACCAGACTAGGTTATGGCGGCCAACTCTCCCGCACCACCGGCGCGGCCATTCGCGAGAAATTACCGTCCAGCGGCCTTCGCCGCCGCTTCAATCCAAATCCCCATGTTGTTGTATCCGTCATCCTTGTTCCACAGATAAAACTTGTATCCCACTGGAATTTGACCGCATCGCTCTGTGGTCGGCTCATTGAAGCTCGGCACTTTGCTGATGTCTATGCCTAGCAAGCCGTTTCCGCGCGCCTTGCTTTGTTCAATTTCGTAGTTCACCCATTTGCTCTTGCATGTCGTTGCACCAACGAGCACAACCGTGACGCTGGTTCCTTCTAGCTGCTTATCTATCCAACGTTTGATTGCCCCTTCACCCTGCCGCTCAACCGACTCAAAGTCCGCTTTGTCGATGAAGCCAGCAGCGTCGATGCCCTTCACTACGTTGCTGTTACGCACAATCATTACCCGATTTACATCTTCATACGCAAAACTAAAGAAAACTTTCCTAGCCATAATTCATCTCTCAATGTAGTTAATATTGATGTAAGCCTCCTCCGGCAGAGAAGACGATAGATACTGACACGAATTCGCCCCTGCGAAAACTGTAGGCGCCGAAAAAGCGTGCACTAGCTCAGCGCAAGTCAAAACTAAAAAATTAGGCGTGAGCCCTGGTAGTCCGCCTCCTCATCGGATGAGGCACACGGATAAACTAGAGGGTATCTGGAGTCCCCCACCACAACAAATCGAAGTAGCCAGCCGAAATGATTGATTTTTCGATTTTCCTATCGTCACCGAATGACTGCGCTGTTGAACGCGAAGCTACGCACGCGGTTGTAGCTCGGCTAAACGCAGACCCGATGATTTCCTCATTCGCACGTATCCAGGTCGCCGCATGGGACTGGGGGGCAGGGGTCCCCTTTGATGCGTTGAAAAGTCCTCAGACCTCAGTCGACCAACACGTCCCAACGCCCGAAAGCTGCGACGCCTTCGTTGGTATTTTCCGGTTCCGATTTGGCAGTCCCCTATCGAAGCTTGAATTCAGGAAACCGGACGCAAGCCCGTTTCTCTCGGGAAGTGAATACGAATTTCATCGGGCGTGGAATGCCCGTCGTAGGGGCGCGACGAAGCCAGACATATTCATGTATCGCCTAGACTCACCGCACTCCCCCACGGGCGAATTGGACGAACAGCGCCAGACCGTGGATGAATTCTTCGCGCGACCTCCATTCGTCGACAACAATCAGGTTACTGGGGCGTACGAGCGATTTAGCGACACGGAAATGTTCGCGGAAAAGCTGGAGAACGCGCTCAGGTCGGTGCTAGCGAAGCGCGCTCCAGGCACCGACAAGCCGTTGCGCACCTGGATGAATGAACAAAGTGCGGCATTGACCGCGAACTCCGGGCCGCGATATACGCGTGACGCACACGTGTCGACCGATATCGGGCACGTTTTCCATTGGCTTCTCGCTCGAAAGGAAGCGGTTGCGGAGCTCGACCACTTATTGAAGGAGATTTACGAAAATCTCCCCGACTTAGCCGAATTTCGCTCGGGCAAGAACGCTCTGGAAGCATTTGCAGGGTACCTACGCACCGACCCTGCGTGGCGCACAGCTCCCGATTTCGACTCTCTGAAGGTTGGCCTTCGGGACATTGCCCAAAGGGCGCTCGACGAGCGCAGTAAGATTGAAATGCGTGCGAGTACGGACGCAGCGGACGAAGTAAAGCGGACCCAGAAATACTTGGAGCACCAGCTTAGAAAGATTCAATCGGAATCCAGAACAGCGTGCGAGCTCATCGAAACGTTTGCACCGCTCGTGGAAAGGCGAGTTCTACTGCTGGTCGGCCCCGCTGGCCAAGGTAAAACCCATACGCTTGTGCATGAAGTTAACTCAACCCTGCACAGCAACGGGATTGCCGTCGGTGTCCTCGGCCAGACCCTCAGCGATAGAGGGCCGATTTGGGATGCGGTTTGCTCCCGATTGGATTGGGGAAAATCCATTGACAGTCTGCTAGATGTCCTTGACAACGAAGCGGCGCAATCTAGCCAGCGCGCCCTCATCGTTATTGACGCATTGAACGAGATGCCAGACCGAAAACGGTGGCGTACGGAACTACTGGGGATGATTCAGCAGGTCACACGACGCCCCCATCTCGCTCTCGTACTGGCTGTCAGGACTGACTACCTGAAGATGGTAATTCCCGATATTGCGCCGGGCAAACAAGCGCCTTGGGTGCTGCGCGAACACCCTGGGTTTAATGGTATCGAGCCGGAAGGACTCGCGAAGTACTTCTCCTTTTACGGGATAAAGGTTCCTAGCGCGCCGCCACTAGGAGAATTCGGAAATCCGTTGTACGTTCAGATGTTGGCGCGCAGTCTCCGTAACCAAGAATTCAAACACTGGCAACCATCGTGGTTGCATGTCTGGGAAACATGGATAAACCGCCTGGAAGCGGACGCCATCGACCGGATAGGTCACGAAGACGCTTCGCGGCCGGCTCCCGTGCGACGCACCATGAATAAGCTGGCGCTGGCAATGCTAAAAGAGCCTAATTTTGTGCTCCCACGCTTTCAAGCTGACTCAATCGCGAGCCAGGCGTCAGGCCTCTCGAACATCATTGGATTTCTCTGCTCCGCGGGGGCCTTAGTTGACCGCGTCGACGGCGACGACGAAGAGGTTATCGAATTCGGCTTCGAGCGGCTTTCTGACACATTCTTTGCTGACCGACTGCTCACCACGGTCTTGGGCGAGCTGGACTCACCCGAAAAGCGCCGATACGCATTGGCAACGGCACTGGGACCCGGCGGGGCGTTGATGCCTATCGGCAGTCGAAAAAATAGCGAACATCCTTTGTATCGTCGTCGCGCAGGTCTTTTATCTGCATTGTGTCTCGCGGCCCCACGTCTCGTCGGAGTCGAACTGCCGACGCTTCTCAACCGTGGCAGCACGTCTCACCATGACACCGTTCTGTCAAACGCGTTTATCGACAGCCTTCGATGGCGTTCGGAAGAATCAGACTTCGGGGCTCAAACCGAAGACTTGTATGCGCTGTGGCTTGAACATTCCTCATTTGTCGATGAAGCGTCAAAGCTGGACGAGCTTATTAGGTTTGCGTTGATTCCCGGACATCCGTTGGGAATGGAGAGGCTGTTGCACGTGCGCCTGTTGGCCGAGGAGTCTATTGGAGCAAGAGATGCGTGGTGGTCCGTAGGGCTCGCTTCGTTATGGCCTTCCCAGGATTCCAATCTTCGGCAATTACTCAACTGGAGCTGCACGGCGGAATTGGAGAGCGTGGAACCCGAAATGGCACTCCCCGCTGCGCGACTTTTGGCGTGGTCATGCTCTGGACCGCAAAAGCAATTGCGAGAGGAGGCGATGCACGGGTTGACGCGACTTCTTGCGGCGTGTCCGCGCGTTCTAACTAATTTTCTACCGGATTTCCTATCGGTAAACGACCCTTACGTCCTCGAAGCTGTACTTATCGCGATGTGGGGCGTAGTTCTACGAGGTGTGACGTCGTCTGAGGTAGTCAAGGCAGTCCGACAGGTATACGCGTCCCAGTTTTCTGGTAACGCGCCACGCTGGTGTCATCTGACAGTCCGGCACTACGCCCGACATGTCGTCGAGGCGGCAAAGGTAGCTGGAATAGCGGACGAAATTGACGTTGCAACAGTCAGTCCGCCCTACAAAAGCACGCTGCCGCTCGACGCGGTTCCAGATAAACAATCGCTGGACAAACTGTCAACTTCCGTCGGTTTCAGAAAAATTGTGTTTTCCAGCACGGAATGGGACTTCTACCGCTACGTGATTGGCTCGAATTCTGCCTCACTCAAGGTATCAGGCAGGCCGTTGAAAGGGTCACCGGAGCCTGCACGATTTCTCTCCAAATCCGAAGACATGAGACCAGGTCGACATCATCCGGTCGTGTTTGATATATCCCTCGCTGGACGCTTCGTCGCGTGGAATACATTGTCTCTTGGTTATACCGGCGAGCGATTCGACGCATTCGATACGGGGTATCTCACACATTCGTCAAATCGCATGGCGGACGATGGTCGGACAGAGCGGATTGGGAAAAAATATCAATGGATTAGCTGGCACACGCTACTTGCATTTCTAACAGACAACTACGAACTTCGTGCTGATTGGGATGGCGACTCGTCCCCCTTTCGAGAACCTGAATACTTCAGAGTGAGGACTTATGACCCAGCACGCTGGCTTCACGGAGCGACGACGCACGAAGGTACACTCGAAGCCGGTAGCATTTGGGACATAGCAACTATAGGTAGTTGGCCCCTTCCAGAGGTCTCTTCGATGCAAGAGTGGATTCATTCGGAAACGAACGACCCTAAACCAGCAGATATCATCGAACTGGTGAATGGTTTGCCGGAAGCTTGGGGTGGAACTCCTTGGATACGTGTAGCTGCTGAGCACACTTGGGAGTCGACGTTTGCCCCCGGATATTGGGGCGTGGGTTGCGACTTTTTTGCAGACATTTGGATGCAGCTTGTACCTGCGCTCGTCCAATCTTCCAACTTCAATAAGCTTCTCGAGCGTATTGATGCCAGTGCAACTTCGAATCTGTCCTCGAATGGCCGCTTAAACCTCAATTCAGAATGGAATGTGCCGTTCGCCAAGTGGCCTGAACTAGACGCCGACTGGGATTGCGGTTTTACCATACAGGATACCAATTCCTCACATGAGCGTCTGCCTGTTCCGTCGAGAGTTTTCGTGGCTGAGTGTGGTCATCCTGATAATGAGGATGAGCAAGCGCAGTTTTTCGTTCCCGCACCGTCCCTCTTCCGCGAATGGGGGCTGAAATTAGAGCTGCAAAGTTCGCTCGTGAGAGATGCCAGAGATGTCGTATTTGGCTTGACGACCGCATTGCAAGCGAAACATGTGCTGTTCGCGAACGTTGACGCGTTGCGTACACTGTTGAATGAGTCAGGCTATCGGTTAATCTGGCTCATTCGAGGGGAGCGACGCGCTTTTGAGGTGATAGACGGAGGGGGCCACAAAGGCGCAATAGTTTGGGCGGACTATCACGGCATCGCATATCTCGGGCTTGACGGTCGAGTCGAAGTTGCAGAATTGAAAAAGATAATTCGTGATGCTGATGAGTAGGCCAGTTTACGAACTCGAAATCATTTTACTGAGATGTTCAACGCCAGGGCAGTTTGTAAAGTACTCAAGTAGTCGATGGCTGCCTGCAATTAACCTCGTCGACCCGATACGAGTTCCCTGTCGTTTATGGGGACCCAAAGTCGGGCGCGACCTGGAGTGGACGTGGGCGCGCGCCGGCGTGGCTTGCAAACGTCAAGGACCGCAGCAAGTTTCTGATTGCAGGCGGCGCTAAAGCGACTGTTGCGGCGGACGCAGGTGTTGTGAGCAAGGCGAAGGCTGCGGTGAAGAAGGCCTCGAAGGTAGTTGGTGCAACTTCTACCAAGGGTCAGCCGAAAGGTCCGCAGCCGGCTAAGTATCGTGACCCGAAGTCCGGCGCGACCTGGAGCGGACGTGGTCCGACTCCGGTGTGGTTGGCTTCGGCGAAAGACCGCAGCAAGTTTCTGATTAATGGCGCCGGCGCGGCGGCCGATGTGAGTGCTTCGCCGGAGACGAAGTCTTCGGCCAAAAAGGCAGTTGCCAAGAAAGCCTTCGTCAAGAAGGTCGCACCGACGAAGAAGGTTGCTGTGAAGAAGGTGGTTGCCAAGAAGGCCGTGAGCGCGAAGGTGCAGGCTAATAAGGCCCCTGCGAAAAAAGCGCCGCGCAAGAGTGTAGCTGTGCCCGCTCCGGTGGCCACAGTCGAGCCAAGCGCCGAGTTGACGACCTAAACGTAATTGTCAGGTACCCGGTGGACCAGCGTTCTTCTGGTTTCAACGGATACACCGAGCCGACGACGTCTTATTGCGCCTGTGTTGCCTGGCGTTGCGCGGCCTGCTGTTGCGCGTGCTACTTCGCAAGGTGCCTGCCGACCATGCAGCCACCGACTGCACCAACGACAGCGTGGTGACCGGCGTAATGCCCGGTGACCCCGCGTACCACCTCGCCCTTGAGGCAGCCTGCGGCGTTTGCAGTGCCTGCCGCTGCGACGGCCAGCGCCGTTGCTATCAACGCGATTCGTATCGGACTATGTGTTTCGGAAAAATTAGAGCCAAGCCTAGGTCGGACCAAAGATTGACCCAGATTGTACGGCGTACACAGTGTCGCCAGTCATTCGCTCAAGCGCAATCTTTGGCAGCACGTTGTCCACGATGACCAGGTAGTGCTCCAGCAACGAGCGAAGGTGGTCCAGCTTTCCGTCCTCGATTTCATGCCATAAACTAGGCAAATATCGAGTCACTATCGAGAACGCATACAGAATCACGAAGTGCAGAGTAAAAACATCGTCGGTTCCCCAAAAGGGAACCACGACGCTGGAACCGCAATAGCCGGACTTATGCAATGTGAGATGCTGGTGCCAGTGTTCGTGCGCTGGATGTTCAAGTTTCCCCGTTGGAAGCACCTGCCCAGTGAACGGGTCTTTCCTGTCTTCAAACTCCTTTATTGGAAGGTCAAGCGCATTCGCCTGTTCTGCGGTAATTTTGTAGCCGACAGGACATATCGCAATGGAAGACGTTGTGTTCAGCGCTGGTGTCAACGTCTTGGCGTCGTACAGGCTACCAATCGTGGATGTGCCAATTTGGTCGAGCTGGTGCTCCAGCTCCGAGTCGTGCTGCTTCCCTACGTGAAACGATAGCGGGTGTGTGCCGAAGTATTCCTGGGCTACGCGTTGCAACTCCGGAACTCGGCGCAGAAGGTCAGCGAGCGAAACCAGGTGCGCTCGCTCCGCATCATTCGACACTTTACGTAGCCTGCGGTCGAACGCAAATCCGTCGACGGGCAGCTTGCGGGTATAGCTGTAGGCAGCGAAGTGCCCAGACTTCATGCAGCCGATGAGGTAGTTTGCCGGAAATCCATCTGTATCAGCAGCTATCGTGAACAGGCCATGCCCCTGCTCTGTATGTCGCTGTATTGACGGCAATGTGCTTGTCTCATCGCCACCAGCAATTTGCTCGGCTATCGAGACTTGCAGCAACGCATAGTAGCGAGATAGCACACGAGCGTTTAAGCCACCCGATTTAGTTTCCCAGTAGCCGACCGCTGACCGTACTGCCCACGCCATGCCCGCCGCCTTTTCGGCCAGGGCACCTTCTGGCATCGCCGGCGAGCGGCGAAGAATGACCTTCTCGCACAGTTGATGGCTGGTCAGCCGTTTAAGGCGTAGCCAGATAACTTCGGACAGGTCGTCCGCATAGATATGCTCTGCCTTCATCGGAGGCGTCTCCAGTTTGGTCTTGGCGAACGCGGCCCGTCATTTGAGGCCTAACACGTTATTCAGGACCGCGTCTCGCGGTGCTGAGGAACGCCGCTTTTATCGAAATGCGGTGCGTCCGGTTGGCTGCTATTTTTTCCCTTAGAGGCCTTGATTTGACGAATTATCCTAAGCTGAAATTCGGCTTCCGATTCAATCCCGAACCACTTTCTCACATCCGAGCGACTCCATTGCATTGGTCGTTGCCGACGATGACCGGCCAACGGCGGCACCCGCGGATGGAGCCGGCGTGCGTCCGACTTAACATTCTTTACGGGACGGGCGAGCCAAGTGGCTAGCTCATCCACAGTGAAGTATTGCCGATGCACTTTGCTCTGCGACTTTCGGCTTCGCAATCTACGAACCTTCACGCGTCGAAAGCGGCGCATCGATGGAGTTCGGAGGTCGGCCCTTGGCAACGACGAATCTACGGCGAACGCAAGTTTGACCAAGTCAAGCGCGAACGTCTGGAATGTCAACGACGATTGACCAATTACGTAACCACGTTGGACGGGTTCCATCGACTTCAACGACTGCACGGCGAAAGAGTCGCCCGAGAGGAATTGGTCGAGGTCGGCCTTCGTGGGACGTCGCAAATGTAGGGTCCTGTAGTCCCGCCCAGATACTCCCACGGTCCCGCTTTCCAGCATCCTCACGGCTTCGCGCACCGAACGAACGGCGTGACCACCGACGGTCCAACCGTTGAACATGCGATTTCCCATCATCACACAGGTTCGGATACGTAGCTTCTGCGGACACTTCCATCCTAACCTCTGAAAAAGCTGCGTTCTCTTTTGCGTATCTTTAAATGCGGCCACCGCCCGGTCCAGTTGAACCACTGCTTCTTGCGCATAATTTAAGGACCTTCGAAGTTCATGAACACCTGCCGGATGCAATGGATTTTTGCATTCGAAGAGATAAAGCGTGTCTCCCTTAATCGCCATGACGTCGATATCCAACTGACGACCATCATGCTTTGTCTGGAACGCGACCTCGGTGCGAAAGCCTGCTTCCGCGAGGGCTGCTCCCAGTGCTACTTGAACTGGGTCCCTGTCGCTCGGCCAGACGATTCTTGACTCGGTGCTTTGAAGGAGGTTGCGAAATACATTCGAGAATCCCAGTATGTTCATCGGAACCACATAGCGGCCGTCCACTTCCAAAATCGGCCGATACTGAATGTCAAAGAAGCCTCGGCTATGTCGTGAATGAGATAGGGATTCGATGACCTTATCTATGTACTCGTCAAGAACGCACGTAGAGAAAAATTTCTTGAGCTCGTCCCTCTTGAAGACTGGTATTCGACTTCGCATCGCAATCGGCTCTTGCAAAGAGTGCAAGTCCCGTAGTTCTCGCCAGAACAGTCTTCGTACAAAATCGACGTAGCGTTGTGCTTGCCTCGCTTCCTCGACCGGCAGCCCGTTCTTGAGCCTCAACGCAAGAAGTTCTTCCGGTTGGCAAAACAGGTCGTAGGCCGCCACATCCACCTGCACCGCATCCTGTCGGAATGGTATCTCGCGAAATTGAGCAGGCGAAGAAGGCCTCCCTGGTAGCGCTAGAGCGTAACGAGGAATGGGATGCGTGAGCAGCCGAAGCCAGCGTCGGTCACTGCGCGAAAGAATCGCTTCTACAACTTCTTCGCAAGTGTGAAGCCCTGCGTGGAGTTGGTTACTTTGATGTGATATCAGAGTGCTAGCACTTTGAAACTGGATGTAACCGTAGCGGATGCTCCGCTCCAAAAGCTCCTCGCTCGCGCGAACGGTAACCTGTCCGTTCTGCGAAGTTGCACGGTACCCATATGCATCAACGAGCGTTTCCGCCTCGCCAACCTGCCGTAGCACCATTGCGTCTTCGAGCATTCTTCGGTATTTCCCCGATGCTAGGCCGGGCTCGTCCACAAATCCAAAATCGTACGGCTCGACCTTCACGGTTTCGAAATACAAATGAGTAAGCAACGACAACCCCTCGCCAAGCTCCTCGATACTGTGCTCAACCGATGTGGGGTCCCGTCCGTTCATCTCAGACATTTGGAACATCAAGTCCAACTCGGCGTATGCACTTTTGAGCGCGACCGACTTCTGTTTGCGAAGCGTAGCCTCCAGACGGCTTGTTATGCGCATCGCATCTTTCGAAAGCGCAGTAATAGCGATGACGGATTGAAGATAATCCGAGGTGTCGGTAGTCATATGGATGCCGATTCGGCTCATAACTGCTGTTAGTGCTCGGCGCAACACTTCACCTTCATATCGATACCTGCTAATTCGGAGGTGTCCTTTTGCTTTTATTTTTTCGATAAACGCTTTCTGTGCGAGTTGAAGTGCCAAACACAACAAATCTTCCGCGCGCCTCGAACTGTGCGACTTCAGCGAAGCTTCGATTGCGGTCGAGAACCACACGAAATCTTCGGAGATGGGAGCGCGAATCCCGGGCAGAGCCGACCGAATCGTCTCGTCTTTCCAAGGTCTCGTTCCGAGACGAGCCACCGCGTCGGCAATGCTTGCCGCGGTAGCGATGTCCTGCGTCATTGATATCATTTAAGTCAAATAGAGTTCGCAGAAGATATTCACGGTTTGGTCCAGCAGATAGCAAAAGGCTCCACAATGAGCCTGGAATGACGAGTTGAACGGGCACTTGGTACACTCGACTTGGCATCGGAGCGCGAGTGTACCGATGTTGAAATCTTCGATTTGTTCAAACTTCAATCGTAGCCCGGGAACAGTGGCATCCATTCCCGGGACTCCGTGCCCTTTTCCCACAGCAGAGTGACGGTGGTTTTCGGCACGTTATACGGAAAAACGAGCAGCCGCTGGAAATCTGAGAATCCGAGTGCGCTTTTTCGACGTCGTTCATCGTCCCACGCTTTCTTTTCAGCGCGTGGCCCCAAGATTCCATAGCCAACCTCTTCTGCAAATGTCTTCAGCGTATCTCGCTGCCGCGAGCTCGCCCAAGCAACAGGTCCCAAGGGCTCAAATGCTTTCGCCAATTCGGGCTCGATGACACCATAGCGCAAAACGACTTTGCCAGGATTGAGTCCGGTATGGGTAACTAAGTCAGAATAAAAGCGTGTGATACCGCGGTCGACAGCGACGCAATACGTCAAGACGAGCGTACGTGCATAGAGCTTTGAACGATAGCCTGCGTTGAGAGCGTTGCAATGCTTTGTGTGATGCGCTTTCCGGACGCGAATGCCAGTAAGGTCGCCGAGAATATTCAGCGTCTGCGTTCCACTAAGCAGGCAATCATCTACGAAATACAGCTTGTCTCCTGATTTCGTTAGGTCCAGTGCGTTTTCGAGGTTCTCTGCAAACACAAGTCGGTCGGCCAGTTTTGAGTGCGACGCCAGGTATCTGATGATTGCAGTACTCCCGGTCTGGTCGCCCAATGGTGTCACGACAAGACGCATTTCTAATTCGTCTCCGAGCTCGACAGCGAGCAATCGCTCCATTGCTTCACCAAGTTCCCACAGCGGGAAAAATTTACTGTGGTTCAGCAGCCGGAGCGCGCCCCGGATTCGCTCTGTGGTTCCGAACTGAACGAGAAAGCTTGCTAGGTGTTGTGCCGTTACCGGCAACCGATAGCCGGCAAACCGCTGCGCGAGTTCGACAACCGTGTTCTGTTCTCCTTCGCTCAACACGGAGAGACTCGCGGCGTTGGCCTTGAGCGCTCGCCAGCTGAACACGTCCGCGTCAAGCTTATCGGAAAACCATGAGAACACCCATTGGTGAGCAGTGAACGGTGCATCGCCGGACCCGCTTGCCGCGTCACGAAAGACATTTCGCAAGTCGGCAAGCGTGTTCATGCTGAAACCGCTCTTTGTCTCGAAAGCCTCTTCCACAGGAAAAAATGCCAGTGATAGATGCAGGATGAGCGTCGCGTATTGCATACGTACCCTGGCATCAACCTGAGACCAGGCCGCAGCACTTATACGTCTGTAAATCAGCAAGTGGTTGCTAACTACGATGGGGTGCAATCCTTGGTGCAGTGCCTTTGCAATCACCCAGTAGCAACAAATGAGATTATTCTGTAGCTCAAGCAATTCAGCATCGAGGCGCGCAGACGCTAAATGCGCGGTCACTGCATGAATGGCTGATTCGATGTGTTCGATAATCACCTTCGCAACCGACCGCTCGACGGTATTGTCGTCACACCATTTCAGAGCTGGGTCAAGCACCAAGCCGGCGAGCGTTCTAGATAGTCCGGAGCGACCGGAATCCGAAGAGCAGGCAGTTTTCACAAAATTCACAAGATGACCATAGTAGTCAATCAAGGCTGTCGCAATTGAAGCTCCCGGCGTTAACCCGACAGTGAATTCAGCGCGCAGGTCCATGTCTTCGAAAAGCTGCAGGGCCACATCGCCGTCTTCCTTAGCCATGTCGGCGACGAACTGGGCGAGTTCAGAGCTTGTTGCGCGGCGCTGAGTGGCAAAGTCCTCGAAGGACATGCCAAGCGGCACAGTCGGCGCGAGACTTCGCAACCTCTGGGACCGGTCATCAAAAGTAACTACGGGGTCAAAGTGCCAGGAAAGGTCTAGAAACGGTGTCTTGCCAAAGGCCTCGCGAACAAGTTGCACTTGATTGTTGGCTGTTAGTGAAGTTGGTTGCATGTGGTGATAGTGCCTCGGACGACGCAATCGGACGTCTTGATTGGATTTTTGACATTGTGGCATGTCGTGCGCGCTTCGCTAGTGGTTCATGCTTATCTGATGACCTTACTGACGCCCGGCGACCTCGTCGCCGTTCAATGACCTGAGTTCCCGCGCGCGAACCGAGAGAGACTCCTACGGTCAATCCGTGAGGGATTAAATCAAACTACAATCCGTCGATGACCGGAGTCACGGAAGGTTTCGCTGAAGCCGGGTTATGCTCGAATCCGAGCATCAACTGTCGGGACGCCCACACAACGCTCGCGTGGCGCAGAAGCTACCAAACTGCTGTAAAGGAGGCGTAGTGGTCCGTATCAGAAAAATCGAAATAAACAACTTCCGTTCAATCCGCTCCTTTTCTTGGGCACCCGCTGATGGCATCAATTGCCTAATCGGCCCCGGAGACACCGGAAAGTCCACGGTTCTGGATGCCATTGACTATTGCCTCGGCGCCCGCCGTAATCTCAATATCGCCGACACCGACTTTTTCAATCTCGATGTCACTCAGGATATCGTTATCCAGCTGACACTCGGGTCTTTACCAGACGCGCTGAAAAATCTCGATTACTACGGGGCTTATCTGCGCGGATTCGATGCGAACACGGGGAAAGTCGAGGACGAACCTCGCCGGGGAACCGAGACGGCACTGACACTCCAGCTCATGGTCAAAGCGGACCTCGAGCCAGTATGGACACTTTATTCCGAGCGGACGGCCACGGAGGACCCGCCGCGCTCGCTCCGGTGGAAAGACCGTGTAGCGCTCGCGCCCGCCAGGCTCGGCCAACATTCAAACACGAACCTGTCCTGGACCAAAGGTTCTGTTCTGAACCGCCTCTCAGATGAGCGCGCTGACGTTGGTCCGGAACTCGTGAAGGCCGCGCGGGAAGCGCGTACAGGGTTCGGCGCCCGGGCCGAACCGCAACTCGCCAACACACTCAAAACCGTAACTGATACCGCCAAAAGCCTGGGCGTACCCGTCGGCAAATCTGCCACCGCGCTTCTCGACGCACATTCGGTCTCATTCGGCGATGGAGCCATCTCTCTGCACAGCGAGGCCGGCATTCCGCTGCGCAACCTTGGCACTGGTTCAAGTCGCCTCTTGATTGCTGGACTCCATAGAGCGGCGGCAGCCCTCGCGAGCGTCGTGCTGGTTGACGAGATTGAATATGGGCTCGAGCCGCACCGGCTCACACGCTTGCTGAACTCCATCGGTTCCAAAGAAAAGTCACCTCCACTCCAGGCGTTCATCACGACGCATTCGCCAGTGACGTTGAGAGAGCTGGCGGGTTCGCAGCTCATCGTGCTGCGCAATGAGGCCGGGGTTCACCAACCGAGGCCGGTGGGCACCGATAACGACGTCCAAGGAACGATTCGGTCGTACCCGGAAGCGTTCCTTGCTCGCACCGTCATCGTATGCGAAGGAGCAAGCGAGATAGGTTTGATTCGAGGACTGGACGACTTCTGGGTCAGCAAGGGCAGTGCGTCGTTGCAGTCGACCGGTGCTTCATACGTCGATACCGGTGGCGGTGATGGGGACAGTTGTTTTCATATCGCAAAGGCCTTCCAAAAGCTCGGATACCGGGTGGCCGTGTTGCAGGACAACGATAGGCCGCCCTCGGCGAGGTTGGTTGAAGAATTCAGGATGTCCGGGGGCTATCACGTTGCTTGGCGTGGCGTAAAAGCGCTCGAGGACGAACTCTTCACAAGCCTGCCGGACGATGCTGTGACGGCCCTTATCGCTCGTGCGCTTGAGCTCACCGAGGATGGGAAGGTCGACGCCCACATCAAGACCCGTTCGGACGGCAAGTTGACTCTCGAGAAAGTTCAGTTTGAGGGGATGATTGCAGGCTACTCCGACGAAACGCGGTCGGTTTTGGGCGCCGCCTCACGCATCCGCAAAGCAGGATGGTTCAAGTCTATATCGAAGATGGAAGGGGTTGCTCGCGACATCGTCGGACCCTATCTCGAGCAAGCGGACAAGAATTTTGCCGTGATATTGGCGGGCCTCTTCATGTGGGCTTGCAATGCCTGAACTCGACCTGCTTTCTTTCAGGCGTGGAACGGTCACCGCGCCAGCGGGTTGTGGCAAGACTCAACTCATTGCTGACTGCTTGGCTGGCCACTCGGCGGACAAGCCGGTTCTTATATTGACCCATACGAACGCGGGAAAGTCTGCGCTGGAATCAAGACTCACAAAAGCCAAGGTATCTTCGCGCGCGTTTCGGGTCGCAACTATCGATAGCTGGTCGATACGACTTATCTCCTCTTTTCCCCAACGGAGTGGTCACGACCGAGCCATCGAGATGCTGAATCGCCCGAACACAGACTATGCCGCTATCCGTGAAGCAGCGCGGACGCTACTGCGCAGCGGTGACATCAGTGACGTTCTCCTGGCTACTTACAGTCACTTGCTGGTGGACGAGTATCAGGATTGCACCATCCCCCAGCACAACATCATCGGCTGGACAGCAACGGTATTGCCCACGTGCGTACTAGGCGACCCTCTTCAGGCCATTTTCGGTTTCAACGACCCGACAGTTGATTGGGCGAAAAACGTGCAGAAGAATTTCCCCCCAGTCGGCGAACTCGCGACACCATGGCGATGGAAAAATACAGGAACGGAGCGTCTGGGAACATGGCTCCTGGAAGTTCGTCGCTTGCTACTCAGCGGTGAACCAATCGACCTGCGTGATGCGCCGGACGAGGTCATTTGGAAGCAGCTTCCAGATGACGTCAACGCCGCCCATAAAATTCGCCTCGAAGCAGCACGAACGAAACCTGCGACTGTCGATGGCTCCGTTCTGATTATCGGAGACAGCAAGAGCCCGCACGGTCAGCGACACATGGCGTCACAGACTTATGGCGCGACGACTGTAGAAGCAGTAGACCTGCGCGATGTCACCAAGTTTGGTCGTCAGTTTGACCTCACCGATGCGAGAGTTCTGGAAAGTCTGGTGTCATTCGCCACCAATCTTATAACGGGCGTCGGCGAAGCAGAGTTGTTGCGCCGGGTGCAGTCACTCGCCCGCGGAACTGCCCGCAACAAAGCGTCTGCGGCAGAAGAAGCCGCGTTAACATTTCAACGTGCCCCGTCCTTCGCTTCGGCACAGGCGCTATTGCTTGCTTTAGAAGACGCTCCCATTGCAAGAGTCTATCGACCCGAGGCGTTGCGGGTTCTGCAATCTGCGCTAACGACGGCTGCTCAAGGCCATTGCACGTTCGCGGAAGCGGTGGCGCAAGCACGAGAGCACAATCGCCACATCGGCCGCCCGATGATACGTCGCGCCGTCGGTAGCACGCTGCTTCTGAAAGGGCTTGAGGCGGATACGGCTGTGATACTCAACCCGGAGGTGATGGACGCGCGTCATCTTTATGTTGCTCTCACTCGCGGCGCCCGGAAGCTGGTCGTCTGCGCGCGCACACCAATTCTCACCCCTGTCGAATAATTCGACATTTTCGGCTGCCCTACGCCGGTTGGCTCCGGCACGAAGCCACATCGTTGATACGCATTTTGGAGCCTGGAAATGCCCTTCGAAGTCAAACAGTGGAACGACATCACCGAGAAGTATGGGGACACTCTCATTCTCGGCAACGGTGCAAGCGTCGCCGTCGATAACAGCTTCTCGTACGCCTCGCTGCTCGAGCGTGCTCTGGCGGACAAGCTCATTTCTGGCGATGTCCAGCAGATATTCGACTTCTTCAACACAAAGGATTTCGAGCTTGTCCTGCGAACGTTGTGGCAAGCGACGAATATCAATAACGCGCTTAAAATCGAGGACAAGCGCACCCGAGAGGCGTATCTGAATGTAAGGGATGCGTTGATTCGAGCAGTGCGTGAGATACATCCCCAACACGACACGGTCGGCCCTCACTTTCCAGCCATCTATCAGTTTCTCAAACGGTTCGACACAGTCATCTCTTTGAACTACGACCTGATTCTGTATTGGACGATGATGTATGGCTTCGACGTCAAAGACCGACATTCTTTCAAGGACTGCTTCGTCAACGGTGAACTCCATGACGACTGGGAAGAGTTGAGAAAACCGATACGAGGTGCCGATGCAGTCACGTTGGTTTTCTACCCACACGGAAGTCTTGTGCTTAGTAGAGACAAGTTAGAACAGGAGCGGAAGGTTCATGGCGGCGAAACCCGTCTGCTTGATGCCATCCTTGCGCGGTGGGAGAGTGAGGACGTTGTTCCTCTGTTCGTCAGTGAAGGCACCTGGCAGCAGAAAGTTTCGGCCATACGGAATAGCTATTACCTCTCCACGGTCTACCGCGAGGTTCTGACGTCAGAACACCCCACCTTAACCATCTATGGCTGGGGACTGGGCGAACAGGATGTGCACATTCTTGACCGCATGAAAGGGTCTGGCATCGAACGCGTGGCGATATCCGTGTATCAGAACCGACAGGCCGATTGCAGTCACGCAGCGCAGGTTATTGCGGAAAAATTGGGTCGCGACGTGGAAGTCGAATTCTTCGACAGTGGGAGCCATGGCTGCTGGATGCACGCCGACTAACCCACTCATCACTTGCTAGTGACCGCCCCTTTCGCAGTTCGGCGCCTGGAAGTTTTTGGCTTGTGTTGGGAAGATGGTGTCACGACATCAGACGGCACCGGACGCATTCCAGGAATGCGAAACACCACTATCAGACGCGGCTCCGAATCGCCGAGTCCCTTGACCGCCTCAACCCAGCAGTTGTCAGCAAGTGTCAACGGCCACTGCTTCTGTGAGCAGAGGTCGAGGACCACCAGGAAGCCAATGCGCGGACCAGTTAGCAGGTAGGACGCGGCTTGTCCAAGATACTTGGATATTCCTGGTCGGGACGCATCCGCGCTCTCGCGCTTGACTTCGATAATCATTCGCCACCCCGGGCAGATGATTGCCAGGTCGGCGCGACCTCGAGACACATCGTGAACTTCGCGATGAATCTGATGGGACTGAAAGTTCCCCAATCCAAGCTGCAGCGCGTGATACATGGCTGCCTGAAGTTCACGCTCAAGCGGCAAACTGCGTCCGGTCCGAAACAAGAATTCCAGAAATGGCCTCGCCATCTCGAAGCTCACATCGAGACAGTGAGATAAGAAGCGCATCAGGAACCCGATGAATGAGCCGATATCGCTTGCGACGCTCCCGCGAAAATCTGGGTGCGACTGCAGGTCGGTGATGAGCTTCCGATAGCACTCCTCCTGCATCTTGCTGAATGACCCTGGAATCATCGCACTTAGCATCGCGGAGGCTGACGCCGTTTTGGGGGCCTGTTCAGAGCCGCTGGCGAGACCAACGTCGCTCGCCAGCGGCATGACTTTTCCCGGGTCGGTCCTAATTTTGTCAACCGCCGCCAGCAATTCGACGGCTTGCTGTCGTTGCGTGTCGTCCGTATGAGTGTCAGTAATCCAGTCTTGCAAGTGAGCGCGCAGACCCTCGCGGGCGACAAACCCCGACGCGAGACGACCCGTGACCGCACTTCGCAGAGCGTCGCCAGAATCTGTAGCCAATGTGACCAATGTGCATCGCAGGGTTGCGATTTGCTGCAACACCGGAAGCGCACGTAACCAGCTGCGTTCTGTCATGTGCTTGCTCAGTCCATGCAACGCGCATGTCAACTCGTACCACGAGGTTTGAGCGTCTAGCCGGGGTCTCAACCATCTTCGCAGCGACGACGTGTCGAGAAATTGAAAATGCTCGCTGGCTGCTTCGCACGCTTGCTCGACGTGGCGTTCGACCGCATCCGCCGGAGCTTCCTCGCAGAAGAGTAGCAATGCGCGAACCGCGCCGAGAAATGCTTTCGCTTCAGACATATCCGGGTCAATGCCTTCTGCAACTTCGAACCACTTCGCCGAATCGTTCAACCGCGCGAACAGCGACTCCTTATCCTGGCTGCATAGCGCCCGGTCGATGTAAATCATCCCGAGTTCGAAAGCCGCCTGCTCTCCAGCATCCTCATCTGTTGTAAGACGCTCGAGAAGCTCCTCTAGGTCTTTAGCTTGGTCCCAAAGCCACGCGAGTCCAGCGAGCAATGCGGCCCTGCGGACCAACACGAAGTTGTCGCCAGGCTCTACCCTGTCGAGCGCAGCGACCAACGCGGGCCGAGGCCCGTTTGCCGCAGATGCAAGAAGGAATGCCACGGCCAGACATTCCGAAGCCATTTCATTCTCGAACTGTGAAGCCGTCTTGCGTGCCCTTTCAAGCACTACTTCTTGCGCCGACCGCATTTCGGTCCGGGACATCTCAACGTCAGCAAGCGATTGTCCGACGGCCGCAACAACCAGCGGATGCCCGTTGTCACGCAGTACATCTACCGCAAATCCGAGGAGGTCAAGGCGCGAGTCTGCGCCGGTCCGACACAGGACATCGGCGAGCCTGTCGGCGTAACTACTTTTCACGAAATCAGACGCGAAGCAGCGAATGGCCGGCAGCCCGCCCAGTTCCTCAGAACTGGGCGACTCCTTGCTGCACAGTACTGCGTCGAAATCGTCGAAATTCATGACGTCAGTTGATTCGAAGCCAGTTATCAAAACATGTAGCCATCATCATTCGGCCAGCGTCGCCTGTTTTCAGCTACTGCGCTCGCCACTGTCGTCCCTCGAGCTGTCGAAACGAAAATTTGAAGGTTCCCCGTGTCTTCGCACACGGCACGAATCTCTGACATTACTGCGTTAAGGTCGTTGTCGCTGACTTCTTCTGCACCGGGTGAGTCGATAAATAAAAGGCCAGGGTGGTGGCCTCGCCCGCTCTCTTTAGCGAGCCTCATCATGGCGATGACAAGGGCAATGCGCAACCGCAACCGCTGGCCAGGCGTCTGGCCGGAGAAACCGCTTGATATGCTCGATACCGTCACCGTGATTTTGTTTCCTAGAATAGCTACTTTCTCGAGACCCTTGTAGCCTATCCGCGTCGCGACCTTCACGAGCTCATCCTCGAGATGAGCAAGCATCTTGGCTCCGGAGGACTTCACCCGCGCCTCCGCTATCTTCTCGGCTTCTTTCAAGACCCGACGCTGTTCGGTGTTCCCTTCATCAACCAAGGATGTGAGCGTGTCAAGCTCTAACGCCTTCAATTGGTCATGCGCGCCGCGCGTGCGCTCCATCTCCATTCGTAATTCCAGCGCCTTGTGGATGTTCTCCGCACTCTCGTCAATTCGCCGGATATCAGCCTCAAGCGCTTCGGTTTTCGCTTGCGCATCAGTAAGTTCGGAACGCAACTTTGCCTCACGCTTCCGTAACTCTTTCTCAGCCTCCTTTGCAGCGTCAAGCCGCTCCATTGCTGTCGCAATGGCCTCTTCCAACGCGTCATGGTCGTCAACCTGTCCATGTCTGTCGCAAACCGCACAGTTACCGTCGGCCTCTTCAGACTCGAGTCGCTCGGGCGAGAAAGGTTGGGCACATCGCGGACAGCACACCGGATTAAGTCCCGCAAAGAACCGTTTGGCGGCCGAGCCGTCTTCAAGTCGTCTCAAATCCGCGCCCGCCTCGCCAACCTCTTCCGTCGCGACGGCGTGCTGGTGCTCGAGGTCACCCAGCGATTGCTGGAGCCTTGCACACTCCATCGCTTCACGCGTAAAGCTCCTCAGCAATTCGGGAGCATCCTCCGGCCGAGGTACGGCGGCGGATAGTCTCGTCAGTTCGGTCTCGAGTTGCACAATGCGGCCGCTCAGCCTCTCAATTTCTGGCTGCTGGGAGACAGGAGCGGGTCTGCTTGACTGAGCCCGCTCCGAACGGTGGTCCTCCAGAATCGATGCGCTTCTAAGCGCCATCTGCGCACCCGTGTACGGCATGCCGATGAAGAGTTGCAACATGCGCCACCATGCGCCTCCAGTGGTAACGTCTCCGAGAATTGCAGGATGCGAGCCGCTGATGAACATTGAAGCAGCGTACAACGTCCACGTGTGGTGAATCTGCTCGCCGTCGTCACTCTGATGACTCACGAAAGGGATGCGCTGGAGAGCGAATCTCCCCATCATCAACCTTTCCATCGCTTGCTCGAACTGCTCGTTGTCGGTAAAACTCGAGAGCACCTGTGCGGGACCCGGCTCAGTGCGCAGCACAGTCCCTACCGGAGTGTTTTCGTCGTCACTGAATTGAACGCAATATCTGTCCAGTCCAATAGTGAATTCGAGCGCAACATGGTGAATCCACGCACGCACCTCGGGCCGCAGGCCTCTCGTGCAACCTCGCAACGCCCAAAGCATTACCTCGAGAATCGTCGACTTGCCAATTTGATTCCCGTCATTGCTCAAAACAAGCCAGAGGCCGGTCTCAAGGTCGGACCACTTGAAGGCGAAAGGACCGTCGCCAGAAGCGGCAGCATGCTTTTCGCCGCTGAACACAAGACTTCGAATCGTCAGGAATTCGGAGCGGTGCGTTGATGCCTCTTCAACGACCTTGGCCTGCTCGAAGATGCTCTCTACCGTAGCAAGCGGAACCTGCGCTTTTTCGGCAACCGCCACCGTGAGCAGTGGTAGTGGATTCTGCAATCCGGTCCTATTTTGGTCAGCCACAACTTGCCTCCATTTCGGCTATCAGTTGTCGTACCTCGTGCGCAATGGACGCAATTGTCTCCCCGTTCCTAGCGCCAGCATATGTGGGGTGCTTGTACTGCCATCGTGCCAGTTCGTCTCCGGATTTTCCCCTGCAGAACTCGCCGACGAGCGTAGTGCGCTCCGAATACCACTGTGCCTCTGGAACCTCTGCGGTCATCCGGTCCGCCGCCTCAAGGCCTTTCGGTAACAGGAAGTACATGCGCTGCTTGGTGGTCGCGTCCCGGACCATTCGAGCGAGCCCATAGCTGAATAGCGGCGCAAGCGCCGTATCAAGCGGTTCGTATGCGCCGTACAGGAACTTCAACATGGCATCGCGACGGACTTCTGGCTCTTTGGAGTCCGCTATCGATTTTGCGGAAGCAAGCAGGCCGAAGTCTCCCTGCTCCTTGTACGCCTCGAGCAGCGCATAGGCGAAGTGGTCTGGATTGCGCACCCAGAAGTCCATCTTCTGAAGCTTCTTCTGGGAGCCAACAACGGCAAGCGCACCTGACACAGTTGCGGTCTCCGTCAGCGGCTCCCCGGCCCTAGCAAGGATGAACAGCATCCTGAGAGCGTCCCGATAGTGCCTTGTTGTTTCGTCCATTTCTGGTCTTTTTCTGGTATCCCCGGATGCCTAACATTTGAGGCATGGCGCGCACATATTACACCGTATCTGCATACCTCCTATTCAGCGCCGGTCGAGCGTGTAACCATCGACGAAGCACGACAATTTATTTCACTAATGGTTGGCTCAAGCCTGAGTGCCGCATCCCCAAAGGAACACAAAGACGATGGAACAGGCGTCCTATAAAGGTTACGTGCTATGGGGACATTCGATTCAACAACAGGGAGGATTTCTGGCGCCGGAACGGTACGCTGCAAGCGGCACGATTACGGAAGACCGGAAATTCATAGAAGCTTCTGGCGTCCTCGGCGTTTTTGACACCGAGGAAGAAGCGCAGGACGCGGGTCTGGCGTGGGCCAGAGCGTGGCTGGACTCACACGGATAGCCCGCTTAGGTCACCCGTCGAACGTGTGCCAGTCCGTTCGCTAGAATGCCCTAGCAGTCGCAAAAAAAGGGCGCTGGAAATGGCTCCAGTGCCCCCTGTGACAATAGTTTTGGTTACGCCTTGTGCGACAAGGCTCAGCGGTAGGTCAGGCCCCTGTAACCGAATCTAAATGGAGGGCCTGTAACTGAAATTAATGCAACTCAGCAAATGGACCGGCGGTCGTCCTGCTGCTGACTCCACCGTCACCGACTCCGCCAGATTCCGCGTTTTGTCCACATTTGACTGCAGGGTTTAAAGCTATTGATGCAAAAAGACCCATAGGTTCCTCACCTTAACTCTTCTGTCAGAGAGCGAGTAGGTTACATCTCCGGCTCACTTATATTTCACATGCTTGGGCCGAAATCGAGCACCAAGCATTATTAAGCAATGACTCCAATGGAGTGACCGGAGTCGTGGCCACCTACGACCCATCCGGCTTTTTGTTCTCCGCGAACCACGCGATGCTGTCCGTATACATCTGCAGCACCGCGGGGTCGTTCTCCACTTTCAACCTGTCATTTAGGAAGCTCAGCGTTTTCTGTTTGTCACCAGAGAACTGATAAGCGAGCCACATTGCATCCAGCCCGTGTTGCCTGTCATGCATTTTGGTGAATGTGACTGCTAGCGGCGCCCACACGCTCGTCCGTCGAGGATTTATCGTGAGTGCAACTGTCGCGGCACCGACCGACTGCACAAAGTCGCCGGCAACGGAATATGCATAGGCCAAGTTGCTTTGGACCTCTTCATCGCTTGGGTCCGCCGCCGCAGCCGATGAGAACAATTGGACCGCTCCATTCGCATTGTTTGCGTTCAACGCTGCTAACCCTTCGACATTGAGCTTTCTCGCTGCGCTGCGGTCGCCCCGCAATGGCCTCGGTAACGAACTCATGTTTGTTGCTGCGGCCATCGCTGCCACAAGATTTTCCGAGTGAGCAGCAGTTAGCATTTGAACGACGCAAGCACCAGCGGTCGCGCACGTCTCGGTTTGCATCGGGGAGTCCGGCGTTTGTGACACTGGGGCGGTGTTCCCCGAGCCGGGCGTCGCTGCCTCGCCAGGTTGCGTGAAACTCGGCGGGTCGTCCTTCCGGACCATGACATATTTGCTCTTAACGAACTGATAGACGTGGTCGGCAACGTAGGTCTTTTGCTCGGGAATCGAGTACGAATAGCTAACTTTCACGTCATAGTGGTGAGGGTCCTTTCCTTTGAGGAACGTGGCCTGCGCCGAGACAACCTCCTGGTCTGATGCCCCTGTGTCGTAATCGCTAATCACCCTTTCGAATTTTCCGCCGGTACCCGCGCGCACAAAGATATCGGTAGATGACGTCTCATATCCCTGATGCGAGTCATCTCCTGAAACGACGAGTGCGAAACTATCATCGCCTGCGGCAACCCAGTCGAATCTGTCGCCCACCAGGCCCATAGCGCCCATGGATGCTACAAATGGCGACGTCGACTCGATTTTCCAGTCGCTCCCGTTCTTCACAAACGTTGCCACGCCAAGAAGGCCCGTACAGGCATGGCAGCCACCATCTTCCGAAACAGCATTGGTGACGAAAAGCTTCTTCTGTTTCCCGTCCTCGGTGAAATCAAAAGTTGCCATCGCCGTCACATTCACGGAGCCACCTGAAGTTAGATTCAGGTTTTGTGCCCATGGAAGGTCTGCCGGAACAGACACATCTGACCACGTTGCGGACTTTTTCTGCTCATCGTAGGGGCCATAAAGCAATTCAAGGGCGGCAGGAGCACTGAAATCTCCATGGATTGCTCGCGATGCCATGGCAACCGTGCACGCAGAAGTCATCAGCTCGCTCATACCAGGCTCTGACTTCGCCACCACAGGCATTTCATTGCCGGGATATTCCTGAACCGCGGTGCCGTCACTGCGGTATTGAGTGCCCGCGAGCCGCCGGGTGGTATCGCGGCAATTCGTTAGCGCATCGAAACGGGCGTACCCGCCCGGAATGGTCTTCAGCGTATGAATTAAATAGCCCCCATCTACTCGCTTGATGTCGTCGCTGTTAAACCAGAGCTGCGCTGCATCACCCGACTGGCCAACTTGCGTGTAGCCCGGGTATTGCTGCGTCGATGTCGATATTGACGACGTTGACGAATCCTTTTCACACGCAGCAACGAGTAAACAGGTAAAAATCGCAGTGAAAAGCGTCAGCCAGAGGCTCGACAATCGTAGTTTCGCCGGCATCACGCTGACTCCAACGGGCGTTCTTCCTTGGCGTGGGCCAGCGGGCCGGACCGTATCGGGACTCGCGTATTTCGTTCGATTGCAAGCAGGACCAGTACTAAACTGAAGAGCGCAATCAAGAGCAGGCCTGCGCCGAACCCAGCCGCTGCAAACTTTAGAGTTTCCCATTTGCGAGCGCGCGCAGCAGTCGCTTCGTCGTAACGCTCTGCTTTAGTCTTCATATAGGCGTTGATTGCCTCAACCACGTCAACTTTGCCGGATTCCGCCGCGGTCACGACTGCACCGAGCTCATCAATGTATGCTTGTCGTTCATCTTCAGGCACTGCATCCAAATGACTTTTCAGAATCTGGGCGTTATCTCCGGACATGTACTTCTGCAGAGAGAATGGAATACGAAATCCATAAAGTGGACTGTTTTGCGGCGCTTTGTCCGTAGGCGGCTGCGCACCCTGCGGCTGTCGCGGTGAATCCGCCGGTGGCTCGACGGGTCTTATCTGATTGATAATTTCTTCTGGAGAGATTTGCGTCCGAACTTGTGTATTCCAGACAGAGGCACCGTAAATGGCGATGCCAACGATGGCTAGCAAGAAGACGCTGACGCACACTAGAGCTACTGCGCGGGTGATGTTGAAAAGAGCCTTGCGCTCAATGGTTTCGACGACACTCATTACTGCCCCCGGAAGTTGATAATTGGTTTTATTGAAATTTTGGCCGAATCATACTACCCATATTCTTTTGAAACCATCCGGCGTGTTCGTGCAGTTAGTCGGACTCTATCCGCGTACACGAATATATGATGTCTCAGAGAAGTCAGAACCGCAAGCCTGAAATGGCGAGCGGAAGCCGACGATGCATTTTCCAGAGCCCGGTACGATTCGTCGCCGGAAATTTCACGAAAGTCTAACAATTGCCACGGCTCGCCGATGCCGCATACCGTTATGATTCGACAGCCGTCGGTCCATGTAATCACGCAATAGCAGTAGGCACGCGGTCCATCTCTCATGCCATGTGCTGTCGGAGGGCCTCAGGCCAAAACCTGCCCGCTCGGCCTCTTCGATTGTCTCGGTGTGAATGTTCACGACGCCTTCGGACCAGAAGCGTGGAGGGGCAGCTTAGCTACCTGGCAGCTGCCAGGGAAGCAGGTCATCTGGCGTAGACCTATGCCGGCTAGTCACGCTGAGCATTTCATCGTCCAGAATTCAGCGCGCATCAAGATGTTGATTGAACTGTCGCCAAATGCGGCACAAATGGATGTCGTGAACCGCGGCTGAGGCGGACGGGTGTCAATGCGACTGAGAGCTACCCGCCCCCTCCTGGTAAGCCAGACGTCGATTGCGAATTTGCCCCCTGGCATTGCAATACACTGGCATCGCAATGGATACGCATTCACATCACAGCTCCCAAGCATGACAAAACGAAATCGGCACATCTAGGGCGTCAGGCTGACCAGGGACGGCACTTTCCGGTCGCATCCAGAAGAGGACGCACCGCAATGCGCTTCTGGTTGTTCATTCAGTTGCGTCGCCCAATCAGAGTTGAAAACAAGCCGGTCGTTCGACTATGCCGGCGCGCGTCAATCGCGACCTGGCTGCAGACGTGCTCGCCAGCTCCGAGCCGCGCTCGCCAGGCTACTCCGACTACGAAGTCTACAGATGCTATGCGATACATCCGGTCTCAAAATTTCCTTTGTCTGTGACGCTTTTTTCCTTATGGGCTCCTCAAATGCGATGCGGAGTACATGTTGAGTCGATGCGGAGTACAAGTGCGCGCGATGTACGGTACAAGAAAGACCGCTGTGGAATACAAGTTCAGAAGATTGCGCGCTCACAAAAATAACCTCCTTGTTTTGCGGTCGCATATTGGAAAACGCCCCTATGCGATGATGAGCTGAGAATTTGCGCTCGCCATTCGCACATATACATAGTCATCTCGACTCGTGTCTCTTCGTTATGACTAGCTCTTTGACGTGGATTCAAGCCGTTGTTTCCATGCTCGCTGACCCGACCATCTGCCTCGTTCGTGGCGTGGTCCTTCCCAAACACTTGACCACGGATTCTGTCGGTATTGCGACGCCTCGGCCAGCGACGAAAAATTGCGACCATGCTCGGGAGCGACGTCATGGGTAAGTTACGGCCCTCAGGTAACACCGAACAAAAAGTCGCCGAGTTGCGCCAGCTTGCGGGCCTCACGGCCGAAGCAGCTCTTACAGCGGCCCCTGAGAGTCGGGTGACCGTGTTTGATGCAGCCGAACGACTGGACCGGTTCGCCGACGGGCTCGAACGTCGAGCAAAGGAGGCGCTCACGGCGCCTGCTGTGTTTGAACTGCCATCGAATGCGACTTCAGAAGAAGTCCAGCATGCAAGGCGTCGGCAAGCTACCCGTCGAGGTCCGGATGTGTATCTCCCAAGCTGGTCGGCGATGGCTCGCGCTTTGCCGAATGCATTTCTCCGGTCCGCTTTGTTTTCAGCTAGCCGCAGCGTACAGGCTGATAACGTGAGACTGCTTGCTGGAGACGCGACCCTCCTCGTTGCAGGAAAGGAAATTGCGACATTCCGCAACATGACCCTGACTTTCAGTGGGTACGAGCTGTGTCAATTCGACAGAGTTGTCTACGCCAACTGCCTGGACTACTACCGGGAGTCACCACTTTGCCCGGAAGAGAGTTCGCGACATGTTAAGACAACCTTCTATGAGTTCGCGCGGCGTATGGGCAACGAATACAGCGTGAAGGCTCACCACGCTATCCGTGCAAGTCTGCTTCGTCTAAGCTTCGCCCAGATGCGCGTACGGTACAACCGCATGAACATCGAAGTGCCGAAACTCCTATCGGTGACTTTCGAGGACGGTGAGATGGTCAATGATTTCAAGGGTAGTGATGCGTTGTTGCTGCGCGTAACGACGTCGGTCGCGGAACTGTTTGGCCCCGGTGCGTGGACCGCCGTCGAACATGATGCGGTGAGGTATGACGGTTTGACAGGTTGGCTTGGAAGCTTCTATGCGGGTCATGCTGGTCCGGCATGGCTTCCGGTTGAGACGCTGTATCGCATTTCGGGCTATGAATCACACATGCGGAATTTCAGGACGAGTCTCATTCGCGCGTTGGAAAATCTTAAGGACCCCAAGACACCCAAGTGTAGTCGGGTCGCAACATATCGCGTCAGCGAAGACGGCTCAAGGATATTCGTCGTTCGCTCTGAATGGGGTGATTAGGCCCCGCCGCGACAAGTTCATTCGCACGCTCTCAGCCAGATGGGAAATGTCTGGCCGGTACAAAGGGTCGTCGATTTGCTCCAAGAACTGCACGGGCACTGCAAACTCAGCGACCGGAAGGTCTTCTTCCGTTCCTTCGAGATGCGCGCAGGATAGATATTCCATCCGGTGCGACTTCAGGCTCACACTGATTGGCTCCTACGATGTGTCCATCAAGAGGCTATTCTCTGTCGATTCGAGAACGACGTTTATCTTGCAATGCCTATCAAAAAGCGGCGCCACTATCTGCCAAAAGCGTATTTGAAGGCGTTCACTGAAAAAAGCGTCGCGTTCTGGAGGGATGAACCTCGCGAGGGTCTACGCCTGGACCCTGAAGCTACCGGCCTCGAACGTATTATTCGCGGCCTACACCTGATGGCGGCGTTGACCACAATCTGCTGGAAGACCTCTTTTCAAAAACTGAAAGACGGTGCTCAAAAGTCGCTGAGCGCCTCGGTCGGCGGGATATCCGCACCACCCACCCGAGCTTGATGCGCGATTGGCTTAATCCGCATGTCCGAGGAATCGGGCCGTCGCTCGGATTGGACCATCGCTCGCCGACACTTCCCTTGGCGGAAGCAGCTATCGCCGACAAATCGCAGGTCAACCTGCTTGAACGTCGCCGCCGAATTTACTAGATTGGAAATCTGCGCAATGCAGATTTGAGCAACTCGCACAGAAATTGCTGCGGCCCTTTTTAATCGGGCATCGTACCCCTTTTTTATGAGAGGGTACGATGCGAGGGTGCCATGCAGCGGGCGAATGTAAATCTGGGCGGATGCAGCAGGCGGTGCGCTGAAGGCGGCTTTGGTCTGCCTCTACACAATCCGGATGGACCTAGCGTCCATTGCTGCCAGGCAGGCAATCAGGAACGCCGCCGAGAAACGCTTCCGGTTGACCTTGCGATTTATCTGGTCTGCCGACTCATCAATGCCGAACTCCTCGAGCCGTCTCGCCAGTTCCTTATAGGTCAGGCGCTTGCGGTACATCGTCTCAACTATCAGTTCCTTCGCCGTCTCCTCCCAAGAACCGTACGGGTCCGGTTTGGATGCGCCTCTCTTAAGCGCTATCTCGCCCATCCTTGCACCTCTGCCTTGAATTGGCCGCTAATTTTTGATTACGCGCGAATTCTCGCACAGTTTTATCGGTCGTATACGACCGGCCAGAGACCCACAGCGCTAAACGTTCTTTGTAACCAACTTTTTCTGAGAACGTGATGCTGAACAAGGAACAGCTGAGCAACCTGTTCGACCAACTAGACACGCCACCGCCGGGTCGCAAGCTGGTCCAGGAAGCTCGCTCCCAGGCGCCTGTACGCGACGTAGCCTCCACTGGAGGCAACGTCATTACTTACATGGCAAGCCGCAAGATGGCGCGAGAAGTCGCCACGGAGAGCTATGGCATCGAATTCGCCGCAGCCATCGGGTTCGAATACGACGAACAGGTGCTGGAGTTTTATCCGCAACCATGCAAGTTGCGACTCTCCCTGGTCGACGACTCCACCGGCGAAATCCATTCGATTCAGCACACTCCGGACTTTCTGGTGATTTACCAAGACAACTTCACCCTTGATGAGTGGAAGTCCGAGACAAAGCTCATTCGGCTGGCCGAGAAGTATCCGTATCGCTACCAGCGTGACGATGACGGAAACTGGTATTCCCCGCAAATCGAAGAACAACTCGCGAAACTCGGCATCCACTACAGGATTCGCAGCGATGCCTCCATCCCCCGACGCCGCATCGAGAATCTGCAACATCTCGCGGACTACTACCATCCTGCTACAGAGCCGTGCCCCACCGACGCGCTCGACCGACTTGAGGCAGCCCTGAAGGCCGAAGGTGCACTCTATTTTTCCGAGCTGCTAGAGCAGCCATATGGATTTGCTGCAGACCAGCTCAACAAGGCTATCGCAGACCATCTGGTTGTCGCCGACCTTGACCGCGAGTCCTTGCGCACTCCGCGACGATTCCGAATCTACAGGGACAGGAGCCTTTGCGAATTCCTACATGCGCAGTCACATCGTGCAACGCTGCCAGGCATCGACCGCTTTGCACTACCTATCGCCGTCGGCACCAGGTTCGGCTACGAAGGAGAAGAACTGACCATCGCGCTGGTCGGCGAGAAAACTCTGGTCTGCAACAAGCAGGACCATACGACCATGGAGCTTCAGCGTGACTGGCTCCTTACGGCTCATGAAGAGAACCGAATCCGGGTCATTGAGGCCGCCCCGACGAGCAACCTGGGTTTGAGCCTCTACACGGAGGAGGAATACGCTGCGGCCCTCCAGCGCCAGGCACTGCTCCAGTCGGAATCCGCCACGCGTACCGTTTCCTCTCGCACCTTGCGTCGCTGGCTCGCTCGGCAGGCTGCCGCGCGAACCAATGGAGCTCACGAGATTCTGGCGCTAGTGCCTAACATCAAGGCACGAGGAAATCATACGGCTCGCCTGAGTGAAGAGCAAATTGAGTTGATGAACCTCGTCATCGACAAAGAGTGGCGAAACAGCAAGGCGATTAACTACAAGACCTGTCACCGGCATCTGGTCGTGATTTGCGACCAGAAAAATGTGCCCGCACCGTCGTACCCGACTTTGATTAAGCACATCAAGGCACAAACCAGCAACCAGGACACACGGATTCGCGAAGGCAAGCGCTTGGCGTATCAGAAGGATGTATTTGTGCAGGTCCTGTATCACGACACACCGATACATGGCAGCCGTCCCTTCCAGTACGTGCATATCGACCATACGGAACTGGACATAGAACTCGTGTCCAGTCGTACTGGTAAGAACCTCGGCAGGCCATGGCTCACAATTGTGGTCGACGCGTACACACGCCGCATTCTCGGCATATTTCTGACGTATGACCCGCCATCGTACCGCTCCGTGATGATGGCCATTCGTGAC
>Ga0302227_10000544_pt1 | contig 31814 bp, 23 predicted proteins | sample II_Palsa_N1_1_FD_193525 | JGI IMG/M metagenome (GOLD analysis project Ga0302227, IMG submission 193525) | Peat permafrost microbial communities from Stordalen Mire near Abisko, Sweden - II_Palsa_N1_1 | ecosystem: Environmental > Terrestrial > Soil > Palsa > Peat permafrost | place: Sweden... | reverse complement strand
ATCGATCACCTCCAGCGGTGACATGGCACTTACGGCCGGGCGTGACCTCACCACCGGTGTGGCGCCGATCCAGGCCAGCGGCAACCTCAGCATGGTCGCTGGCCGTGACCTCACCGCCACCGCCAGCACGCTCCGCGCCGGTGGCGATGCGCAGCTGGTCGCCGGCAACAACCTCAGCCTCAACGCCACCGCGAAAACCACGCGCAGCGAAGTGGGCCAGACCACCGAGGAAAACCTCACCTACACCACCACCAGCGTCAGCGCCGGTGGCAACCTGGCGCTGGTCGCCGGCAACAACCTCACCAGTCAGGGCGCGCAATTAACTGCCGGCAACCAGCTGGGTCTCGCCGCCGGCAACGACATCACGCTCAATGCGGTGACCAACGCGCAGACCGTCACCAGCCAAACGCAGCAAGGTCACACGCGTACCCACACGTCGGCCTATGACGAATCCGTACAGGGCACCACGCTAAATGGCACCACCGGCGTCGTTGCGACCGCCGGTCACGACCTCACCGCCACCGCCGCGACCATCAGCAGTGCCAACGGTAACGTCGCCCTGGGTGCCGGCCACGACCTCACCCTCAACGCCGCGCAGGAAAACCACAGCGTCACGGTGGACACGGTGACCAAGAAATCTGGCCTGCTGTCCAGCAGCAAGACCGCCACGCACGATGTCGTCAGTGACAGCGATGTAGTGGGCACAGCCATCAGCGGCAACAACGTCTCCCTGGCGGCCGGCCACGACCTCACCGCGCAAGCGGCGCAGGTCAGTGCCAGCGGTGCGATCTACGTCACCGCCGGTAACGACATCCACCTCACCACGGCGCAAAACGTGCACAGCGAAGAGCACGACAAGACCACCAAAAAGTCTGGTGCGATCATCGGTGGTGCCGGCGAAGTGACCTACCAGGGCAAAAAGACCAGCAGTACCCAGACCACCCAGCAAAGCGATGCCGTGGGCACCACGCTGAGCGGCGACACCGTCACGATGGCGGCCGGTCACGACCTCACCGCGGCCGCCGCGCAGATCGCCGGCACGCACGACGTCACCCTGGCCGCCGGTCACGACCTCACCCTCACCACCGCCGACAGTACCTGCGACGCCAGCAGCAGCCAGAGCAAAACCACCACCGGCTACATGCGCAGCGGCATCGACGTCACCATCGGCAAGCAGACCAACGGCGCCACCGACAGCCTGCACCAGAGCACGCCCACCGGCACCCTGGTCGGCAGCACCGACGGCAGCGTGACGATAAGCGCCGGCCATAACGTGCTGGTGCATGGCAGCGACGTGATCAGCCAGACCGGCACCACCATCGTGGGCGCCAACGTCATCATCGACGCGGCCATGGGCAGCACCGATGCCACGCAAGCGCAAAGCCAGAGCACCGGCGGCGTGACCGCCGGTCTGGGCGGTGTGGTGGGCAACCTCGCGCATGCGATTTACAACGATGAACAAGGGGCCACGCATACCAACGACCCGCGCCTGAAAGCCCTCTATGCCGCACAGGCGGCGTATCAGACGAAGGACGCACTGACCGCACTGGGCTCCGACAACGCGACTGAAGCGCAAGGCGGCGGAATCAACCTGCAAGTCGGCATCGGCGGCAGCCACGCCAGCAGCAGCACCACGACGCACGATGAAAGCGCGGTCGGTAGCCAGATCAACAGCGCAGGCAACGTCACCATCGCGGCGCTGGACGACGGCACCGTCGGCAGCGGTAACCTCAGCGTCATCGGCAGCACCGTGAGCGGCAACAATGTGACGCTCGCGGCGGCCAACCACCTGCTCCTGCAAAGCCAGGCCGAGCAACATACCGACACCAGCCGCAACGAAAACACCAGCGCCGGCGTGGGCTTGCAGATCGGCACCGATGGCGTGGGCTTCTATGCGCAGGCCAGCGCCGGCAAGGGCAATGCCCACGGCAACGGCACCACACATGACGACACCAATGTCACCGCGGCCAACACGCTGACCCTGATCAGCGGCGGCGACACCACCATCCAGGGTGCGCAGGCCACCGGCAAGACGGTGCTGGCCAACATCGGCGGCAACCTCAACATCGCCAGCGAACAGGACACCGACGACTACGCCAGCAAACAGCAGCAGGTCAGTGGCAAGGTGGTGATCGGCTACGGCAGCAGCGCCAGTGGCAGCTATAGCCAGAGCAAGGTCGATAGCCACTACGCGGGCGTCAATACCGTCAGCGGCATCGGTGCGGGCAGCGGTGGCTACCAGATCCACGTCAATGGCAACACCGACTTGAAGGGTGCGGTGATCGCCAGCACCGCCGACCCGAGTAACAACCTGCTCGATACCGGCAGCCTGAGCTTCAGCAACATCAACAACGTCTCCAAATACAGCGCCGAAAGCTTTAGCGTCAGTGGCGGCAGCAGCGGTGGAAGTGGTACAGGCAGCATCAGTGGCAGCGTGCCGCAAAACAAGGATGAGCACAGCACCACCGAAGCGGGCATCGCCAACGGCACGATCATCACCCGCAACGGCGACACCGACTTGAGCGGCCTGAACCGCGATCCCAGCCTCGACACCCAGGCGCTGAAAAACAGTTTCAACCTGCAAAAGATACAGACCGACCAGCAGATCGGGCAGGTGGCCGGGTATGTGGGGATGCATGCGGTCGGTGACATCAAGCAGATGAACCCCAACGGCGGCACCACGCAAGCCGTGCTGTTGCACGGCATCGTGGGCGCGGCGACCGCGGCACTCGGTGGCGGCAATGCGGTGGGCGGCGCGCTCGGGGCGGGCGCGAGTGAAGCGGCCAGCAACGGAATGCAGCAATACCTACTCAGCCAACATATTGATCCGAACTCGCCCGAAGGCAAGAACTTGATGCAGATGGGCAGTGCTTCCATCGGCGCAGCGGTCGGCGGTGGCAGCGGTGCGGTGACGGCGCTGGATGGCGAGCAGTACAACCGGCAGTTGCATCGAAATGAATCCGTCTGGATTAGTGCGAATGCTGAAAAGTACGCCGAGCAGCATCCGGGCATGACAACCGATCAAGCAGAGGCAGCGTTGGCGCAGCAGGCGTATCGACAAGTTCAAAGTGGTGCAGCCGGTACTTGGGATGCAGATGCTTCAGCCTTCCTGAAAACGGCAGGTAGAGACCTCTGGACTGATCCAAACTATCCGGGTCAGACATTTGTGATGTACCAGGCCGACTCATTCGCGCAGAAACAAGACACGACCGTGTTTGCCAATGCGAAAGACGTGGATGTTAATTTCTACAGCAAAAACGGCTTGCAACCGGTGACGTCGGATCAGGCGGCGGCATGGGAGGCGATGCGTATCTCCGCGACGAAGACGGCAGCGGAGCAAGCCGCAGTTATCGGAGGAAGTAGCGTGCTTTCACCGGCGATATCCGCCTATGCTGGCGCAGCCGGCACATCTACGGTGGCGGCGTTCTTAGCGGGACGAGCTGGAGCCGGCATAATTGGCGGGGCAACCAACGCCGCGTTCCAGTTAGCTGGAGACCAGCCCTTCAATCCTTTCTCGACAGGCGTAGCTGTTGCAACCGGCGTACTTGGTGCTGGTCGTGGCGTTATAGCCAACGTGGCTATCAATGCGAGTGGCGGCGCAGCAAATGCGTATTTGAACAATACGTTCTATGGCTCCAATGACAACTTGTTGGAGTCAGCCAGGAATGCGGGAGCCTTTGCGTTGCTCGGCTACAGCGCGGGGTATGGTGCTACGGCTGGATATGCAAAATATCAATCCTTAAGCCCCTCGGCACGACTCAACGCGCAGGATTGGACCCCTATGGGAATGGGCATGTACGCGCCATCGAGCCCACCGTCGGCCGCCTACATATTGTCAAACATTAGCAGCGCCTTCTCGCAAGAGAGTTCAGGAGTAATTTACAAACAAGTAACAAACATTTATGGCAAATAGGTGATAAGCAATGTGGATAAAACATTTATTCATTGCTTTCGTCATAGCGCTACCTTTCGTCCTAATCAGCTGCAATTTGTTCTATCTGTTTATTATATTCACCAATAATTTAAAACCGGTGAAACAGTTAATCTTTGCAATGTTTCTGCATGGATTAAAGGCATCCCTGCTTATGGCAGCCATCGCGGCCTTAGTGATTGTCGCAACAAGCAAAAAATAATAGGCGTTGAGAACGTGTATGGCGCCGTACTGACCTTGGGCGAAGGATAATTACAATGATTGAAACTGGTTACTTATCTATGTTTTGGCTGCCTCTCATCCTATACACGATGATCCCATATTTGGCGAAAGGACTCGGGCGTTTTCAGAGTAAGCAGCTCTTCTTGGGCGGGATACTGGGCTTCTACTGTCTAACTTTTGCTTTTTGTCTGGCGCGTTACGGATGGCCTGACGCTATCCACATGTTTAAGACTTATTCCTTAACGCTATTCGGCACATTGATTGCCCTCAGTTGTGGCGGGTTCTTCGTTTTTACGGTGTGGTTGCATTCATCACGTGGCGTTGCCCCGTCTGAGGAAAACAGGCCAGTGCCAGGGCGGGGGAAGCCGGAAGGTAATTAAGGACGCTGTCCCGTCCAAGTGTCCAAAGCAGTTTTACGAACGTTGCCGAGGGATTTTTTAGGCGACGTCGAAGCGGCTAACGTGCTTTTCGAAGGAAGGATCGACCGATGCTTCAACGGAATGATGATTTCTTGAACACTTTTACGCCGCTACCTGGACGATGCGCAGCGAGGCTCTGGACAGCGGTGGCCATCCGGGATGATCGCGCGGATGAGTTCTTTGCGCCGAGACAGCTACGGCGCAAAGAACCACCCTGTGATATGCCCACCCCATACGCTGACAAAGCACGGGCGCCGTGTGGCTTTGGCCCGACCCTCCCATACCTCCGCCGGCGTGTAGCCGCCCAAATGTTGATGCGGCCGCGCATGACCGTCGCCGCTACCGGCGGTCACTTGAACATCATCGGCAGCCAGGTCAGCGGTAACAATGTCGCGCTGGCCGCAGCCAACCATCTCAACCTGCTGAGCCAGGCCGAGCAGCACACCGACAAGAGCGACAGCCACAACAGCAGCGGCGAAGTGGGCCTCAGCATCGGCCAAACCACCGGCATCTACCTCACCGTCGCGGCCGGTCAAGCGCAGGGGCACGGCAACGGCACCACGCATGCCGATACAACGGTCAATGCGGCTCGTACGCTGACCCTGATCAGCGGTGGTGACACCACCATCAAAGGCGCTCAAGCCAAGGGCAACCAGGTGCTGGCCGACATCGGCGGCAACCTCAACATCGCCAGCGAGCAGGACACCAACGACTACGCAGCCCACAGCGTGCAGGCCGGTGTAACCCTGGTCTACGGTTTCAGTAACGGTGGCGTCGGCGTGAGCGGCTCGGTCGCCGCCAGCAAGACCAAAAGCAACTATGCCAGCGTCAACGACATCAGCGGCATCGGTGCAGGCAGTGATGGCTTGCAGATCCACGTTAACGGCAACACCGATCTGAAGGGCGGTGTGATCGCCAGCACCGCCGACGCCAGCAAAAATCTCCTCGATACCGGCTCGCTGACCTTCAGCGATATCCAGAACAAAGGCAGCTACAGCAGCGAGAGCATCAGCATCGGTGGCGGCATGGGCACCTCGGGAAACTCCGTGGGCATGGGCAATGGCATCTCCGGCAGCATCGGCGTGCCGCAACACGACAATGCAAGCAGCACCACCCACGCGGGCATCGCCAACGGCACCATCATCACCCGCAACGGCACCACCGACCTGAGCGGTCTGGACCGAAGCCCGACGCTCGACAATCAGTCGCTAAAGCCGATCTTCAATGCGCAAAAGGTGGCGGACAATCAGCTGGCCGGGCAACTGGCCGGGCAAGTGGGCATGACGGCGGCCGGTGACATCGAGCAACACATGGCTCAAAACGCCACCAGCGATGCCGACCGCACATCCTGGTCCGCCGGTGGCACCAACAGTGTCTTGCTGCACGGCATCGTCGGTGCGGCGACCGCGGCGCTCGGTGGCGGCAACGCAACGGGCGGCGCGCTCGGAGCGGGCACGAGTGAAGCGGCCAGTGGCGCGATGCAGGACTACCTGATCAAGCAGGGCATTAAACCAAGCGATCCGATGTTCAACACTTTGATGCAGCTGGGTAGTGCAGCCATTGGTGGCGCGGTGGGTGGTGGTGCGGGAGCGGCCACGGCGCTCGATGGGGAGCAGTACAACTATGCACTCCATCCCGATCAAAAGGTTCGTCTGGCCGCACTTGAAAAAGATATGACTCCAGAACAAGCCGAGCAGGTGGAAGCTGCGGGCTGCGCACTTGCACATTGTGCGGCACAGCTCGCAGATGATGGCTCGGAGGGATACAAGGAGCAGGTTGATCTTCAGAATTATGGCAATTCAGACGACGCTGCATGGGCTAGAGATTTGCTGAAAGGCCAGCTGTATGACAATGGCTCTCCGGTATTTCAAAGCTATAGCGCTCTCAGTGAGGGTGTTCTGGACTATGTCGCAAAGAGGCAGACCGAGCTGAAGTTAAATTCCGATCAGTCATCCATTTTGCGCGACTATGACCCCTCCGATCCATATGGCCAGCATTTTGCGACACAAGATTATATGGCCAACAGCCTAGAAGCTACTTATGAAAACACGTTAATAAAATTCGCCACCTTCAGGATCTCGTCTCTGCTTCCTGATTACGTTTCGGGCAACGCAAGTGCCGGCGCCGGAGCTGTAGGCGCCGCCGTAAATACAAGCAATGGCCGTACTTATTCCGGTGGTGGTGGTAACTTCAATCCCATACCCAGCGCCAGTATTGTCGTCGGATGGGTGTTTTCGCCCGACTATAAATCTTTTGACTATAACAGCTTGGGCTCCTCTGCTTCCGGGTCCATGAACGGAAGAACGGTAGACAATTACCTCAACGGCGCGAGTTTGGGTGGTTCGTACTGCGTGGATATATATTGTGCGGGAGGAAGCTATTCTTTCGGATCTGGTGGGGCATTTGAGATAGGGCTTAGCACGCCGCTGATAAAGAATCCCGGCATAAAAATAGATGGATCTATCTCTACCGGCGTACTAACGCCAGTCGGCTCGATTCCTGGAGGCCGCGCCTATTACGAAAGCCAGCCAAAATGAGTGGGTCATTGATCGATGTAATCAATTCCTGGAGAAAAAGACTGGGTTTTAGGCAGTTGATCGGGATCTTGATTGTTATATTTGTTTTTTTAATTTCATTGCTGGACTCATTACAGGAAATTTAAAAAGTGGTTTTGAGGCCTCGACTAGGGATTCCGGCCGACGAATGGGCTACATGTTGGAAGTCGCAAACGCACTAAAGCTCAATGACGATCCTTATGTAATTGTTTATAAAAGCTCGAAGAGCGGTCAGGCATATATGGAATTGCAGATCCTTAGAACGGATTGGGATCGCTCCGCAGGCAATGATTTAATCGGCATTTTGGATAAGCAAGGGTGGGCGAAAAATATGCAAAGTGGCGCAACTTGCCTCGATTCCGCTTCGATAAGTATTTCCAAGGGACAAGATCAAGTACAAGTAACCATGGACTACTCGGATGCCAGCATAAAGCGATGTATCCGATGAAGATGAAATAAAAGTGGTCACCATTTCGCCGTTGGGGTGTCCCGTCCAAGTGTCCAAAGCAGTTTATGAAGGTTGCCGGGGGGTTTTTAGGCGACGTCGAAGCGGCTAACCTGCTTTTCGAAAGAAGGATCGACCGATGCTTCAACGGAATGATGATTTTTTGAACACTTTTACGCCGCTACCTGGACGATGCGCAGCGAGGCTCTGGACAGCGGTGGCTATCCGGGATTATCGCGCGGAGGAGTTCTTTGCACCGAGACAGCTACGGCGCGAAGAGCCACCCTGTGATATGTCCACCCCATACGCTGACAAAGCGCGGACGCCGTGTGGCTTTGGCCCGACCCTTCCATACCTCCGCCGGCGTGTAGCCGTCCAGATGTGGATGCGGCCGCGCAGGGTTGTACCACGCTCTGAATTCCACCAACTTCACCCGCAGGTCGTTGCGATCAACAATCACCACGCGGTCGAGCTTTGCTTGAACGTGCCAAAGAAGCGCTCGACCCGACCGTTCTGCCACGGGCAATGAAGTTCCGTGTTTGCCGTCGAATACCCAGCGATGCTGGCATGCCTTTCATCAGCGGCGAGTTGAAACACGCCTCGTTGTCCACGCGAACGGATCGCGGCAGTGGCGTTTGCTGAACGTCATGCGACATGAATAGAACAGATAGACCCCTAGCCTTTCAATGAAAACAAAAAAGGACCGTGTCGTCAGACACGGCCCTTTCTTCGTTACATTAAGTATGACAAACAGCCATCGACTGCTGTCCAGCGCGCCTCCGTCAGAACTGCCAGCGCATTCCCAGGTTCGCGCCCCAGCCTTGCTCGCCGGCATTGCCCACCTTGCCTTGATAGTCGGCACTGCCGTAGACCGCAATCGTCCGGGTCAGCGCGCCCGTGAGGCCAGCGCCGAGCTGCCACGCCTGCCCTAGGCTTCCCGTCGCCAGCGATCCGCTGACACCCCACGCTTCACTTGTCATGGTGACAGCGCTCTGGCTGCTTGAACTCGCGAGGTAGTTCACGTGCATCGATGGTGTCCAACGTTGGCCACCGGCGGTGGAAAACGTCTTGTCCAGATTGACGCCCAAGCGGCCCATCCATGCGCCTGTGTTTTCTGGCGTCACGAGCAAGCCGTCGCTGTCGCCGAAGGCGGTTGTGTGCAGCGACTGATAAACCACCTGTGCCTGCGGTTCCAAGCGAACGTTACCTGCGAATACGAACGGATAACCGGCCTCCAGCGAGTAAATCCAGGCATGGGTCTTCATGTCTGCCATGTTGTCACCGCGATAAGCCGTGTCAACGCGCGTGTCGTAGTAGCTCCGCGCCACGACACCATCGACATAAAAGCCACTGCTATGCACATACGTGGCGGTCGCCGCCACGCTGCTGGCATTCATGCGCATCGCACTGCTGCCATCGATGGCTTTAGGCGTGATCTGCGACGTACCGACGCTGCCATACATGCCGAGGCGGAATGTCGACGTGTCATTCCCCGTCTTCAACCAGGTTCCCCCGATCTGAATGCCACGGTCGCTCTGATCAAAGCCATAGCCATACTGATTAGCACTGCGATTGCTTGTGTACTGGTAATTGCCACCAAAAGTACGCGCATATACCTCGTCGGTATTGCCGGCGAGCGTATCGTCACCCTGCTGGATTTCGCCCAGACGATCATGCAGCGTACCCAGGCTACGCATTCCGTAGGAGAGCATCGCCGTTGACGCACTCAGGTAAGCCGGTACCTGAGGCACCACGGCCGGACGAACACCGCCGTTGCCAGGATCGGGCGTGGGCGTGGGCGTGGGTGTGGGCGTCGGAGTGGGTGTCGGTGTGGGTGTCGGCGTGGGCGTGGGAACCGAGCTGCTTCCGTTCTGCAGCCGATAGTCCCAGAAACCATTTCCACTACCGTCGACCAGGCGCTGGCTCGCGTCGCTTTGGCCCGGCTGGTAAGCGTACAGACGATACTGATACGGGCCAACGGCAACATAATTCCCCTTCAGCAGAAAGGTGTTCGCCGTCGAATTACCCGATACCTGCACCACCGAGATACCGTCGCCTGGCTGATTGCTACCGTTGCCGCTCAAGGCTGTCGATGCACCCGGTCCACCATTGTTGATCACATTGAGGGTGGTTTGACCCGTAGCGTTGCCAGTGACAAGGACGCGATTGGTGCCCTGATTGGCCACCGTCGTTCCGCCGGCATCCAGAAAGGTATTGAGAGTGATTGTGCTATTGCTGCCGGCGTAGTCACCACCGCTAACGGCGGCGCCGTAGCTTCCACTCGTTGGGGCTTTGAACGCGATGGTAGCGTTCGTCAAGTTGACGCCGCCTACCCAGTTGAAGCTTCCAGCAGTGAAATTTCCGCTTAGATTATTGGTGGAATGTGCGATCGAAATCGCACCCAAGTTGAGTGCAACGAGCATGCAAGAGAAAAGCTTTTTATTCTTCATTTGAATCTTCCTTGACAAGGACCGAATCGGTTACGTGCGGGAAAGTCACGTCGCAGTTGAAATGGAGTCGCCTGATCGATCAGCTCACCTCAATGAAGAGCTTCATTACCGTGGTCCATTGACCCATATGTTTTTCTCCCACCCCAACCACGCACGTTGAGTACCCGTATTGAACGCCCCGGGTGTTGAAAGGGTAGGCGCGGTGCGCGCCAAGCAATATGAGAATATTCTCAAAGAGTCGGACCCCGGCCCTTCACCCTAAGAGAGTTGGGGTTGCATTGGTTGGGGTTGATGCGCTTCGGTGCGCTGATCAGCGACACGGTCCAACTATGGTGGCTGATGAACTTTGCGATCTTGCACCGTTGGCCGGCAGCGGCCGCAGCGGATGGTTCGACGTCGCTGCGCTGATGATTTTTTTAACGGCACGCGGCAGGCTTTTCAACTACCCCAAGCCGTGAGCACAGGTCAAGAGAAAAAGGTTCGAGTGAGATGGCTCTACTTTGCCGTGAGAGCCATGGAAAGCGTTAGGCAACATCTCGCTTGCACTACCCTCTTTGACTGTTTTCAATTCAGCCGACGGTGCTTTAACTGTGTGCCAACGCAAACATGGTCCAGAAGGTTTGCAGCCGGAGCCGTAAGACGGGGGCGCTGCCCGCTCACCGGTCTGGCGGCCTCCGGCTGCAAGCCTTCTGGACATGCTGGATTTTGATTTGTGTCACGCGACCCATGCGGTGCAAGTCATGCGTAGCCACGACCATTCAACGCCGCGTGTCGATAGACAAATTTCTCAGCGGGGTAGTTGGTTATAGCGCCTCGGTTTAATCGCCCATCTCGACGACGGGAAATACTGCCGCCGCTGCCCCAGACAGACGGTCAGGTACGCCGAGCACAGCGCCGCACCGAACCAGATACCGGTGCGATCGCCATCACCGATAGCAAGCTCACACACCCAAAGCAGCAGAAGCAAGCCCGCGGCGGCTAGGCAAAGGGTCTTTCCCGGGTGCGCGCGAACATAAAATCGAGGCACGATCTTCATGCGACGATTGTGCTGCCGCATTCCATAAAGTTGCGATATGGGGAAATCGGTTAGCCATGTAGATGGCGTAAAACTTCAGACAGAAGATCATGCCGGCGCAACCGCGACCGGCATGATCAAACTCTTGCTGCGCTCTTTCAGAGACTAATGATCAACCGCGCTTCTGCCCGATCTGTCCCAGCTCGGCGAGTACATCTTCGCCAAGCACCAGATCGGTCGCCGCCAGATTCTCTTTCAAGTGCTTGAGTGACGAGGTGCCGGGAATCAGAAGGATATTGGGCGCGCGCGCGAGCAGCCATGCAAGGGCGACTTGCATCGGCGTCGCATCGAGCTTTTTGGCGACGGAAGACAAGACTCCCGACTGCAGTGGCGTGAAGCCGCCGAGCGGAAAGAAGGGAACGTAAGCGATGCCTTTCTGACCGAGCTCATCGATCAGCGCGTCATCATGGCGATGCACAAGGTTGTAGTGGTTCTGCACGCAGACCACCTTGGCGATGCGCTGCGCCTGCGCCACCTGCGCGGAGGTGACGTTGCTCACACCCAGGTGCCGTATCAGCCCTTGCTGCTGAAGCTCGGCCAGCGCGGTGAACTGCTCCTCGATCGATCCTTCGCTGGGCTCATGAATAGCCCCCATGATGCGCAGGTTCACGACATCCAGTACATCCAGACCAAGGTTGCGAAGATTGTCGTGGACCGCGCGGGTCAACTCGGCAGGGCTCTGCGCCGCATTCCACGACGCGTCGGCGCCGCGCGTGGCGCCCACCTTGGTCACGATCACCAGGTCTTTCGCGTAGGGATGCAGCGCTTCACGGATAAGCTGGTTGGTGACGTGCGGGCCGTAGAAGTCGCTGGTATCGATGTGATCTACGCCGGACGCCACCGCCTCGCGAAGCACCGCCAGCGCTGCGGCGTGGTCCTTGGGCGGTCCGAATACGCCGGGACCGGCCAGCTGCATCGCGCCGTAGCCCATTCGGGCCACCTTGCGGTCGCCCAATAGGAAAGTCCCCGGTTTCGTAAAGTTGGTCATGTTGTCTCCAGAAGAGTGCGGCCGTTGCGGCACCGTGTGAACTATAGACGCTGGCTGATTGCACGATAATCCGGTTAAATCGGCACGGGTTGTGCGGAATGCCGAACAATGAACACGGATCTACAGGATCTCTTTGCGTTTCTGGCCGTAGTGAAAGCGGGCGGCTTTCGCGAAGGTGCGCGCGCCAGTGGCACCTCCGCATCCAGGCTGAGTGAGGCGGTGCGGCGTGTGGAAACCCGGCTTGGCGTGCGGCTGCTGAACCGTACGACGCGCAGTGTCTTGCCGACGGAAGCGGGCGCCCGTCTGGCCGAACGGCTGGTGCCCGCGCTCGGTGAAGTGGAAGCGGCGCTGGATGTGGTCAATAGCTTCCGCGACCGCCCGACGGGAACGCTACGACTCAACGTGCCCGCCAACGTCGCGCGTATCGTGCTCCCCTCGATCGTCACGCCGTTCCTGAAGACCTACCCCGAGATCAAGCTGGAAGTGATCGTGGAAGACAGCTTCGTCGACATGCTCGCTGCCGGTTGCGATGCCGGCATCCGCTACGACGAACGGCTGGAGCAGGACATGATCGCCGTGCCGATCGGCCCACGCTTTCAACGCTTCGCGACTGCCGCGTCGCCGGCCTACCTCGATGAAAGAGGTCGACCGCACCATCCGCGCGACTTGCTCGACCATGCCTGCTTGCGCGGACAGTTTGCCAGCGGCGTCATCCCCACGTGGGAGTTCGAGCGCGACGGCGAAATCGTTCGGGTCGATCCGTCGGGCCCGCTGATGGTGCGCCTTGGGGCGGCGGTGGACCTTGCCGTCGAGGCGGCCATCGGTGGTCTCGGTGTGATCAATTTGTTCGAGGACTGGTTGCGCCCGCACCTCGACAGCGGCGCGCTCGAACCCGTGCTGGAACCATGGTGGCAGACCTTCACCGGTCCGTTTCTCTATTACCCGAGGCGCCGTCATCTGCCCGCGCCACTTCGGGCGTTTGTCGATTTCATTCAATCGCGGTAAACGCGATCTCCGGGCGCGACTTCTGATGCTGATCTCGGAAAGCTTTCGGATAGTATCGAAGCCATACGGTCGAAGTCGGTTCCGATCAGCACGGCGTCGGAGACACAAGGGGAAAACGGAGTGTTTGCCTACTATCTCGAACTGGCTGTGCGCAGCTTGCGGCGCAGCTCTGGGCTTACTGCACTGATGATGTTGGCGATCAGCTTTGGCGTGGCGACGTCAATGACGATGTATTCGGTATTCCGCGGCGTGTCCGCCGATCCGATTCCGTGGAAGTCTTCGCAACTGTTCGTGCCGCAAATCGATGCCTGGGGGCCGGGCCATCGCGACAATGGCGAGCCGCCCACTACGCTGACCTATATCGATGCCATGGCGCTGATACGTCAGCATCGAGCCTTCCGCCAATCGGCGATCATTCCGATGTTTCGTTCGATCATGCCGCCGCACGCCAACCAGGACAACGGCCCGATCGACACTCGGGGCTATGCCGTCTACAGCGATTTTTTCCCCATGCTGGACGTACCGTTTCACTACGGCAGCGGCTGGAGTGCGGCCGATGACGCGCGTCAAACCCCGGCAGTGGTGATCAGCGATCACTTCAACCAACAGATGTTTGGCGGCGGCAATAGCGTCGGCAAGACCATCGATATCGACACTCACGTCTATCGAATCGTGGGTGTCAGCAAGCACTGGAACCCACAACCGGAATTCTTCGCACTGATCAGATACCCGACCGCCGAGCCAGACTTCTTTTTACCGCTTCAATTCGCGATCGCGAATAACGTCATCAACAACACTCACGCCGATTGCAAAGACGGCCGCTATTCAGGCACCGACTTCGCGGCGCTTCTGCGTTCGGACTGTATCTGGCTCTCCTATATGGTTGAACTGGATAATCCAGCCGCTGTGCAGGCGTATCGGCAATACCTCGATGCTTATGCAAGCGAACAGCAACAGCTGGGCCGCTTCCAGTGGCGACCGAACAATCGCCTGCGCGACGTGCCGGCATTTCTCGACTACCAGCATGTGGTACCCAGCAATACGAGGGTGTCGCTATTAGTGGCGCAGGGCCTGCTGGTTGTATGCCTGGTGAACACGGCGGGCTGTTGCTGGCCAAATTCCTGCGGCGTAGCAGTGAGATCGCCGTGCGGCGGGCACTCGGCGCATCGCGGGCGTCGATCTATGCCCAATTCCTGACCGAGGCGGGACTGATCGGCGCCGGAGGCGGCATCCTCGGACTACTTTTCACAGCCATCGGCGTGCTCAGTGTCGGCATGGTGATGCCGGCTCAGCTCGCCACGCTGGCGCGAATCGACCCTTCGTTGCTATTGCTCACGCTACTACTGGCTGTAACAGCCACCCTGCTTGCAGCTGTCTACCCCACGTATCGGGCGTCGCGTGTACCGCCTGCGATGCAGCTCAAAGCACCATGAGGATCACGTCGTGAACGTTTATCCCATCCTCGTGGCGTTACGGCGACACAAGGTCGCCGTGCTACTCATCGTGTTGCAAATCGCTCTGACGTTGGCGATCGTCGCCAATGCTTTCTTCATTATCGGCCATAGCATCGAACGCATGAGTCGGACGTCCGGCGTCGAAGAAAATGGCCTGATCTTCATTTTTCAAAAATGGCCAGTCTTGTCTGGCGACGATGCCACCATCATCGAGAAGATAGATGCCATGCAGCGCGCTGATCTGGAAGCGCTACGGAATCTGCCGGATGTGCAGGATGTCGCGGCATCGGAAAGTTTTCCTCTCATCCAGGGTGATGATGCTGGCGATATTTCTCTTGATGCGGACCGCAAAGGCAAATTCGTGCATGCGGCCTACTTTTACGGCGACGAGCATTTACGGCCGACTTTCGGCGTGCACCTGATCTCTGGTCGCGACTTTTTCTCAAGCGAAATCCGACACGGACATGGGCTGCCGGGCTCACCTGTGGTCATCGTGAGCAAAACCTTGGCCGACCAACTCTTTCCAAGTGGCAACGCACTGGGCCAAACGGTCTATCAGGACGGCAAGCCGGCCACGATCGTGGGCATCGTCGAGCGGCTGCAGACGCCCACACTGGAGGACAGCAACTGGGCCTATAACTCGGTGATTGAACCGTTGCGAGAAGATGTCTCCTGGACGGGCTATGCGGCGCGCGCGCGCAGCGGACGCACGACGGAGGCGATACGCGCTATTCACAAGGCACTTTTTTCGTTGAACCCGATGCGCCACATGCCTACCGGCATCCATTCGTTCTCCGAGATGCGTGCCGATGCTTATAACGAGGAGCGCGGCATCGCGCTACTGATGAGTGTAATTTGCGTCATTCTGCTGAGTGTCACAGCCGCAGGCATTGTCGGCCTAACCAGTTTCTGGGTTGGCCAGCGGCATCGGCAGATTGGCGTGCGGCGAGCGCTTGGTGCCAGAAAGATCGACATACGGCGTTACTTTCAGATTGAGATCCTGTTGATCGGCGGAAGCGGCGCGGTCATCGGCGCGCTGTGTGCCGTTGGCCTCAACGAATGGTTGATGAAGCATTACGAAATGATGCATCTACCGCTGTTTTACGTGGCCATAGGCATGCTTGTTATGCTGGTGCTCGGCCAGGCCGCCGTGTTGGTACCGGCGCGCCGTGCTTCCAACGTGCCGCCGGTGGTGGCGACGCGGTCGGTTTGAGTTTTGACTCCGATCAGCAGAGTTGGAAGTACGACTCAGACGACCCGCACTGCCACTCGGCAGGCGCTCAATGGCAAGGTTTGGATTGGTAGGAAAAGCTCACCGACGAGGAGTACCTCGCCGGTTCATTCGCCGGAGCCGACGACGATCGTTCAGTAAGTACGGTCCAGCGGCAGCAGTGTCAGCGCAGCCACGCTACTGATTGCGGGTAACTTCGGCTGGTGCAGCGTCCCCCACCTTCTGTGCCAATGGCAACGCGTCGGTCACCAGATGCATCAGAAATCGGCCGGGTTGTTCCTGCATGATCATGTGCGCGGAATCGGCAAACACCACCATCCGCTTTGACGGTGCCTGGATATCGCTGAACCATTTTTCCGTCAGCTCATGCGCGGTGGTGTAGTCGTGCTGTCCTACAAATACGATCACCGGGCAATCGAAATGTGTGGTGTGGTCGAAATCGACAGCAAGCAACGGTTGCAGCAGATGATTCAGCGAAAAGAGGCTGCCCTTGCCGATCGCGGCGAGGTCTGCCTTGCTGTAGTCGGGTGACAGGGATTCGGCATCGTCTTCGAATTGGTAGTCCTTACGACCATAGGCGAGGCCGCCGTAATACATCTCCCATTTGCTGCGCATGCCGATGTTGTCGAGAGTCAACTTCGGGCCCGGATAGGGCGCCATCGCTTTCAGTTCACGCACGGCCTGGGCGTTGCCTTGTGCGGTGGCTTCGCGCAGCGCAAAGGCATAACCGACCTCCTCGTTGTGTCGCCCGTTCACGACCTGGCCTACCGAGATATAGGCGTAGAACCAGTCCGGATGCAGCTGGGCCAGATGCACGCCGAGCACCGTGCCCCACGAATGTCCCAGCAGAAAGATCTTCTGCTTGCCGTAATGCTGGCGCAGGTACTGCACGACCTGCGCAGCATCATCCGTCATGCCATCGACGGTCATCCCGGGTTCCATCGCCTGCTCGGTATTTGCCTCATAGGTTTTGCCGGAGCCGCGCTGATCCCATTGCACCACGGTGAAGTAATCCTCCCAGGGCGTCTGGAACGTATAGGCTTCCGGCATGGCCGGCGAAGCCGGACCGCCGTGCAGAAAAAGCAGGATCGGATTGCGCCGGTCCTTGCCGCGGATCGACAGCCATTGATCGATGCCGTTGATGCGCACCTTGACCCTCTCGTCGACACCGTTCGGCGAAACGATCTTGCGATTGCTCTCGAGAATCCGCGTGACTTCGTCACGCGACATCAAGGGTGATTTCTCTTGGGCGGAAGTGGCGCTGGCTGAGCTTGCGGGTTCCGCGGCAATGGAAACGTTGGCGGCGATCATCCCAACGGCAACGGCCAGCATGAAAAGAAACGGTGTGCGGAAGTTGGTCAACGAAGCTCTCCTTAAGTGCGATATCCGATAAACCGCTTGGCGCAGCGAGACAGGCGAATGCGGGACCCGGTGGTAGTTCATGCATGCCAGGCAAACACGACACTGTCGTATGTGGCTAGAGCAAGCGATATGCCAACTGCGCATTCGCGGCTGAAGCGAGTCGATTCAACAGGTTGCCCGCTCACCGTCGACACACGCCGCCGTCCGCGGACAAGTGCACGGACGTCCGGGCACTGGGCACCGAGTGACGGCGTGGTCATCTCGCGTGCGGTATTCCACGTCGCGAACGCTGCTTGCGGAAGCAAGGATTCTTAGGCTTCGGTATCCACGTCAGTGCGAAGTTTGCAGTCGCTGATACAGGAACGCGGCGACATCGGGACGCATGTGATCGCCTATGTCGATCACACCATTGTCGTCGATCCGCACGAGACGATGTCTTTCGACAAGGCCGGGCTGCTCGCAGCACACGCGGAGCCGACGTATTTCTTTATTCTTGGAGATTGGCCGGGCCAGCATGCACCAACACGCTGACACCGGTTCTCAGGATTTCTCCGCCTCGGCGAAGTAGTCGATCACCGCAATGCATCCCAGGATGACGAAAATAACCCCGCCAACGATCGACCAGACAGGAAACATCAACCATTTCGCCACGTACCGCATATATCCCCCTACTTCCATGTCAATCACGCATGGTGACGTCAACAGATGACGCCACCGCGACATTCTTCACATCCCTTGATGTCTGACATGGATCATCGGCGAATACCTAGCTTAACCGCTGTGGTACCGCGCAAGAAAAACGGGCGCCGAAGCGCCCGTTGTTTCCCTGCTCACCATGTCGCGGCGATCAGATGCCGTAGTACATCTGGAATTCGATCGGATGCGTGCTGGCGCGGTAGCGGGTGACTTCCTTCATCTTCACTTCGATGTAGGCGTCGATGAAGTCGTCGGTGAACACGCCGCCGGCCTTGAGGAAGTCGCGATCCTTGTCCAGCGCTTCCAGTGCCTGGTCGAGGCTTGAGCACACCTGCGGGATGTTCTTCTCTTCTTCCGGCGGCAGGTCGTACAGATCCTTGTCGGCCGGTGCGCCCGGGTCGATCTTGTTGAGGATGCCGTCGAGGCCGGCCATCATCAGCGCGGTAAACACCAGGTAGCCGGAGTTCATCGGATCGGGGAAGCGCACTTCGATACGACGACCCTTCGGGCTGGCCACATACGGGATGCGGCAGCTCGCCGAACGGTTGCGTGCCGAGTAGGCCAGCATCACCGGCGCTTCGTAGCCCGGCACCAGGCGCTTGTAGCTGTTGGTGGTGGAGTTGGCGAACGCGTTGATGGCGCGGGCGTGCTTGAAGATGCCGCCGATGTACCACAGCGCGAGCTGCGACAGGCCGCCGTAAAGATCACCGGCAAACAGGTTCTCGCCGTTCTTCGACAGCGACTGATGCACGTGCATGCCGCTGCCGTTGTCGCCGACGATCGGCTTGGGCATGAAGGTGGCGGTCTTGCCGTTCTGGTGTGCGACGTTCTTGATCACGTACTTCATCGTGATCAGTTCGTCAGCCTTCTTCACCAGCGTGTTGAACCTCACGCCGATCTCGCACTGGCCCGCGTTTGCCACTTCGTGGTGATGCACTTCCACTTTCTGACCGAGCGACTCAAGCACTTTGCACATGTCGGCGCGCAGGTCGCCGAGCGAGTCCACCGGGCTGACCGGGAAATAGCCGCCCTTCACGCCAGGGCGATGGCCGGTGTTGTCGTTGTCGTACTTGTAGCGCGAGCTCCACGCGGCTTCCTGCGAACCGATCTCGTAGAACACCCGGCCCATGTCGTTCTGCCAGCGCACCGAGTCGAAGATGAAGAACTCCGGCTCCGGGCCGAAGAACGCGGTGTCGGCAATGCCAGTGGATTTCAGGAACGCTTCGCCGCGCTTGGCGATCGAACGCGGGTCGCGGCCGTAGGCCTGCATGGTCGACGGCTCGAGCACGTCGCAATGCAGGATCAACTGCGTGTGCGAGCTGAACGGGTCGATATGGGCAGTGTCCGGATCCGGCATCAGCACCATGTCCGACTCGTTGATGCCCTTCCAGCCGGTAATCGACGAACCGTCGAACATCTTGCCGTCCTCGAATGTCGACTCGTCGATCGCGTGGGCCGGGAAGGTGACGTGGTGATGCACGCCGAGCATGTCGGCGAAGCGGAAGTCGACGAACTCGACCTCGTGTTCCTGGATCAGATCGAGCACTTTATGGGCGGACATCGGGGAAGCCTCGGGAGTGGAAGGAATGCAGCTTTATAGCAAAGCCTGTGCCATGCCATGAAACCGTTGTGTCACAAGCGTTGCCAGGCATAACGTGTGGCTCGAACAGCAAAGATAGCACCAATGCCGACAAAATTATCGAGAGCATTTGCACTATTATGGTGCGCTTCGACGTACCTTCATTGTGACTTCCGCGACCCTTCGGATGGCCATCTTTCAGGCCCACAAAGCCCTTAAGCTATGGCAGCTCTCGTTGGCCGCACAGGCCAGCGTCCGTCCAACCCATCTCCGGAACTGACCTGTGACCAACCTGCTTCACGTCATCCTGCTCGGCATCATCGAAGGCATCACGGAGTTTCTGCCAATTTCCAGTACAGGTCACTTGCTGATAGCCGAGAAATTCGGCCTCGGCGCGCGCTCGGATCTGTTCAACGTGGGTATCCAGGCGGGTGCGATTCTGGCCATTACGTTCATCTATTGGGGACGCATCTGGCAGTTGTTTACGCAGTGGCGCCTGCCGGCCAATCGCGACTACCTGCTCAAGGTGATCGTGGCCTTCCTGATTACTTGCGTATTGGGACTGGTGGTTACCCACTACGGCTTCAAGCTGCCTGAAACAGTGACTCCCATTGCATGGGCGCTGATCATTGGCGGCTTCTGGATGATCGTTGCCGAGCAGCTTGCCGCGCGTCAGGTGGACCGCGCCCAGGTCACGTGGCGGGTGGCGATTCTGGTGGGAATCGCGCAGATCGTGGCCGGCATTTTTCCCGGCACTTCGCGCTCGGGCGCGACGATCTTTACCGCCATGCTGGCAGGTACCAGCAACCGCCCGGCGGCTACCGAGTTCGCGTTTCTGGTCGGCATTCCGACCATGTACGCGGCCACCGGCTATGAATTGCTGAAGGTGCTGAAGGGTGGCGACGCGGCGCACGAGGATTGGAGCGCGCTGATCGTAGGCTTTGTGGTGTCGCTGATCGTCGGCTTCATTGCGGTGAAGTGGCTGCTTGGCTACATCCGCACGCATCGCTTCACCGCGTTCGCGATTTACCGCATCGTGCTGGGTGTCGCGTTGCTATTGCTGATTCCTGCGGGCGCCTAGGCTCCCCCTCTCGTCATTCCTGCGAAGGCAGAAGCGCTTTTCAACAGCGAAGCTGGTCAACCCAGCGCCCCTGCTCCTCAACAATTTGAGGCCTCTGGATCCCTGCCTTCGCAGGGATGACGAGCGGCGGTCACGTGGCTAGTAGGGACATTACGCCGCTACTGGTACGCGTTCGCCGCGCTCGGCCTTTTCGGCATTGATCCGCGCGGTAATACGGCACTGCGGGGCGCTGGTGCGCTGGAACAGTTCGCTCACCCATTCGATGAACGCCTGCACCCGCGCCGACAGATGGCGCTTCTGCGGATAGACGATCCACAACGGTGAGCCCGTGGAAATCGTGTCGGTCATGACGATCTCCAGCTGCCCCTTGGCCAGCGCGGTGGCGGCAAGGCAATGCGGAATCTGGATGATGCCCAGGCCGGCCACGGCGGCCTGGATCACCGATTCGCCATCGTTGATCAACATATGCGCATCGATATCCAGGCCGACCCGGCCGCTCGGCGTGTCGAACTGCCATTGATAGGGCTTGCCACTGCTCGGAAAGACGTAGTTGATGCAGCGGTGCTGCTTCAGATCTTCGATGGTGTGCGGCGCGCCGTGCTTGTGCAGGTACGCGGGTGACGCGCACAGCACGTTGTTGAAGTAGCCCAGCTTGCGTGCGATCAGGTTGGAATCTTCCAGTTCACCCATGCGGATGGCGCAGTCGTAGCCTTCCTCATTGAGGTCGAAGTGGTAATCGCACATCGCCAGCTCCAGCCGGATGTCCGGGTAGCGCGTTTCGAACTCCGCCAGGTTGGGGATCAGCGCTGCACGGCCTATCGCCGAATGCGTGGCCACCCGCAATTTGCCCACAGGGCGGCTGCGCGCATGCCCCAATGCCTCGGTCGCCTCGGTGAGATCGGTAAGTATCTCCTTGCAACGTGCATAGAACGCTGCCCCATCGTCGGTTAAACGCAGCGATCGGGTAGAACGAAACAACAGCCTCGCGCCGAGCTGGGTTTCCAGTCGCGCCACCGCTCGGCTGACGCCGGAGGGGGTCATCTCCAGCTGGGCAGCGGCAGCGGCGAAGCTTTTGGCTTCGACCACCCGAACGAAGGTCGAAATTGCGGAAAAGTCTTCCATAGCATCGATTCTCAGCTGATTCGTGATTCTGGCTCACGAGTGTAATGCGCAAGAAACGGATTTTCTATACCGCCAGGTACACCTATTCTCTCGGTCCTTCGCCGGGGCAGCGCCCGGCAACCAAGGTTCTGGGAGCGCAACATGAAAAAACAATGGATGCTGGCCACGCTTGTAGCGGCCACGATCGCCGGTAGCTGGGTTCTCTTGCATGGCAGCACCGGCCACGCGCAGACCCCTGCCGCCACTGCACCGCCGCCGGAAGTGACAGTGGCGCAGGCATTGACCCGCCAGGTCAGCGACAGCGCCGAATTCACCGGGCGGTTGCAAGCCGTCGACACCGTGCAGGTACAACCGCGTGTCGGCGGGTTCGTCGAGTCGGTGCATTTCCAGGAAGGCGCACTGGTGCATAAGGACGACGTGCTGTTCCAGCTCGATCCGCGCCCGTATCAGGCCGAGGTGGATCGGCTAAGCGCCAACCAGGCCCAGGCGCAGGCTGCCTTGAACCTGGCCATCACCAATCAACGGCGCGCCGTGATGCTGCTCGCCCAACATGCGGTCGCCAAGCAGGACGCCGATAGTCAGGACACCGCCGAGCAGAGCGCGCGTGCGCAACTGGCTGCCAGTACGGCGGCACTTGCCTCGGCGCGGTTGAATCTGGATTTCACCCAGGTGCGTTCACCGATCGACGGCCGCGTCAGCAATATCCGCATCACGCCCGGCAACCTGGTCACCAGTAGTGATGTGTTGACCAGCGTGGTCACGGTGAACCCGGTCTATGTCTATTTCGATGTGGACGAACAGACCTGGCTCAAGCTCGATCATCTGCGCTCACGCGCTGCACAGGGTGGCCACGATGCGCGGATCGAGGCGACGATGGGGCTGGCTGACGAATCGGGTTTCCCGCATGAAGGTCGCCTCGACTTCGTCGACAACCAGCTGCACACCGACTCCGGCACGATGCGCCTGCGCGCGGTGTTCGATAACCACGATGGTCTTTACACGCCAGGCCTGTATGCCCGCGTGCAATTGCAGAGCGGCCAGACTCGCCCACGTCTGCTGGTGGACGACCGCGCGATTGGCACCGACCTGGGCAACCAGTTCGTCTATGTCGTCGACAAGGACCATAAGGTGCAATACCGCAAGGTCAGCACCGGTCCGTTGTTTGCCGGTTTGCGGGTGATCGAAAGTGGTGTGGATGCGAATGACGTGATCATCGTCAACGGCCTGCAGCACGTGCGTCCCGGTGCCGAGGTCAACCCGCAGAAGGTGGCCATGCAATACCGCCTCGATGACGCCGACAAGGCGCTGGTCGACGCCAACCCGATAGCGCCCGCCGTCAACCAGGAAGTAGCGCAAACCGCCTTGGCCGCCGCAGCCGCCAACAAGAACAAGCGTTCGCAGGACTGAGTCCCACACCATGAAAAACATTGCCCAGTTTTTCGTCGACCGGCCGATCATGGCCGCCGTGCTGTCGCTGCTGTTCGTCATTTGCGGCAGCATCGCGGTGTTCAAATTGCCGATCAGCGAATACCCCGAAGTCGTGCCACCCACCGTGGTGGTGCACGCCAGCTATCCCGGCGCGAACCCCAAGGTCATCGCCGAAACCGTCGCCACGCCGCTGGAAGAACAGATCAACGGCGTCGAAGGCATGCTGTACAGCTCGTCGCAGGCCACCAGCGATGGCGCCGTCACGCTGACCGTGACGTTTGCACTTGGCACCGATCTCAACACGGCCCAGGTCGATGTGCAGAATCGCGTTGCGCAAGCCTTGCCGAAGTTGCCGGAGGAAGTGCAGCGCCTTGGTGTAACCACGCAGAAGAGTTCGCCTGACCTGACCATGGTCGTGCATCTGACGTCGCCGGATCAGCGCTACGACATGCTCTATCTGTCGAATTACGCGCGGCTGCACGTGAAGGATGTGCTGGGCCGCCTCGATGGCGTCGGCGACGTGCAGATCTTCGGTGCCGGCGAATACAGCATGCGCGTGTGGCTTGATCCACAGAAGCTGGCTGTGCGCAGCATGACCACCGGCGATGTGATCGACGCGATCCGCGAGCAGAACGTGCAGGTCGCCGCGGGTGCGCTGGACGCACCACCGGGCCCGACCAATTCCGCGTTCCAGCTCAACATCAATACGCGTGGCCGACTGATCAACGAGGATGACTTCCGCAACATTATCGTGCGCACCGATGCGAACGGTGGCGTTACGCATCTGCGCGATATCGCCAAGGTCGATCTTGGTTCGGACAACTATGCGCTGCGCAGCCTGCTCGACAACAAGCCGGCGGTAGCGTTGCCAATCTTTGCTCGGCCGGGTTCCAACGCGATCCAGATTTCCGACGAAGTTCGCGCCACGATGGCGCAGCTGAAGAAGGAATTTCCGCAGGGCGTCGACTACGGCATCGTGTACGACCCGACCGTGTTCGTGCGCGGCTCGATCGAAGCAGTGGCGCATACCTTGCTGGAAGCGATCCTGCTGGTGGTGCTGGTGGTGATCCTGTTCCTGCAGACCTGGCGCGCGTCGATCATTCCGCTGGTCGCTGTGCCGGTATCGCTGATCGGCACGTTTGCGGTGATGTACCTGATTGGTTTTTCGCTGAATGCGCTATCGCTGTTCGGCATGGTGCTGGCGATCGGCATCGTGGTCGATGATGCGATCGTGGTCGTGGAAAACGTGGAGCGGCACATCGAGCTTGGGCAATCGCCGAAGGAGGCGACGCGCAAGGCGATGCATGAGGTCACCGGCCCGATCGTCGCCACTGCACTGGTGTTGTGCGCGGTGTTTATCCCGACCGCTTTCATCAGCGGACTTACCGGGCAGTTCTATCGCCAGTTTGCGTTGACCATCGCGATCTCCACGGTGATCTCCGCATTCAATTCGCTGACCCTCAGCCCGGCACTCGCGGCGATCCTGTTGAAGGGTCACAACGCTCCGAAGGATCGTTTGACGCGCGGAATCGATCGCGCCTTCGGCTGGCTGTTCCGTCCGTTCAACCGCATGTTCCACCGCGGCTCGGAGCGCTACGTTGGCGGCGTGAAGCGTCTGCTAGGCAAGGGCTCGATCGCGCTGGTGCTATATGCCGGGTTGATCGGTCTGACCTGGTTGGGTTTCTCCCATGTGCCTACCGGTTTCGTGCCAGGACAGGACAAGCAGTACCTGGTGTCGTTCGCCCAATTGCCGGATGCCGCTTCGCTCGATCGCTCCGAAGATGTGATCCGCAAGATGAGCGAGATCGCCTTGAAGCAGCCGGGCGTGGAACACGCGGTGGCGTTCCCTGGCCTGTCGATCAATGGCTTCACCAACAGCACCAATGCGGGCATCGTGTTCGTCACGCTGAAGCCGTTCGAAGAGCGGCGTGATGCGTCGCTGTCAGCGGGTGCAATTGCCGCTGCGCTGAATCAGAAATATGCGGCGATCCAGGATGCCTACATCGCGGTATTCCCGCCGCCGCCGGTGATGGGGCTGGGCACGATTGGCGGCTTCCGCATGCAGATCGAGGATCGCGGCGATCTCGGCTTCGACGAGCTGTACAAGCAGAGTCAGGGTCTGATGGCGGCAAGCCAGAAAGTACCGGCGCTGGCGGGCTTGTTCTCCAGCTTCCAGGTCAACGTGCCACAGGTGGATGCCGAGGTGGATCGCGAGAAGGCCAAGGCCGAAGGCGTCAACCTGGCCGATGTCTACCAGGCGATGCAGGCCTATCTGGGCTCGCTCTACGTCAACGACTTCAACCGCTTCGGGCGCACCTATCAGGTCAACGTGTCGGCTGACCCGGCGTTCCGCCATTCGGCGCAGGACATCCTGCAGTTGAAGACGCGCAACGCACAGGGCCAGATGGTGCCACTCGGTTCCTTCGTCACCGTGCAACAAGGCGCGGGTCCGGACCGAGTGCAGCACTACAACGGTTATCCGACCGCAGAAATCAACGGCGGACCCGCGCCTGGCTTCAGCTCCGGCCAGGCCCAGGCGGCGATGGAAAAACTGGCGAAAGACAACCTGCCGAACGGCTTCAGCTACGAGTGGACCGAACTGACCTATCAGCAGATCCTCGCTGGCAACACGGCGATCCTGGTGTTCCCGTTGTGCGTGCTGCTGGTGTTCCTGGTGCTGTCGTCGTTGTACGAGAGCTGGTCGCTGCCGCTGGCGGTGATCCTGATCGTGCCGATGGTGCTGTTGTCCGCGATTGCCGGCGTGTGGCTGAGCGGTGGCGACAACAACATCTTTACCCAGATCGGATTGATCGTGCTGGTGGGACTGGCGTGCAAGAACGCGATCCTGATCGTCGAGTTTGCACGCGAACGCCAGCATGAAGGCATGTCTCGCCATGATGCCGTACTGGAAGCGGCGAAGCTGCGGTTGCGCCCCATCCTGATGACCTCGTTCGCGTTCATCATGGGTGTGGTGCCGCTGGTCACTTCGCACGGTGCCGGTGCCGAGATGCGGCATGCGATGGGTGTGGCGGTGTTCTCCGGCATGCTTGGCGTGACCCTGTTCGGGCTGGTCTATACGCCGTTGTTCTATGTACTCATCCGCGCTTTGGTGGAGCGTCGCGAAGCACGCGCACGTGAACATGCAGCGGCGCACGCGCAGCTGGCGCTGGAGAGTCATTGAGATGAAACCGATGCTGAAGATCGCCGCGGTCGGCATTGCCGTGGCCTCGAACATGCTCGGCGTGACGCTGTCCGGGCTGATCTACACACCCTTGCTTTACGTCGTCATTCACGGCCTGACGGAGCGCTTCGGATCACACGCGCATCGTTCGGGCACTGGAGAACCACTGCAATGAAAACACTCTTCAAGATCGCCGCACTGAGCGCCGCGCTGATGCTTGCCGGCTGTGCCAGCGTCGGGCCGGACTATCACCCGGAGCAGCCCACGACGCCGCGGCTGCAGGGATTCGATGCCGCGCAGGAAAGCCATGCGCAATTCCAGGCTGCGTGGTGGAAGCAGTTCAACGATCCGACGCTGAACGCACTGATCCAGCGTGCCGCGGCGAACAACCTGGATTTGCGTATGGCGGTGGCGCGACTGCATGAGTCCCGCGCGTTGCTGAGCAATGCAAAGTCCGATCAACTGCCCACCGTGAACACCGATCTGAACTACACGCGTGCGCGTGGTCAGGAGCCAGGCTTCACTGATCAGCGCACCACCGTCACGACGTATCAGGCCGGTTTCGACGCGTCGTGGGAACTGGATCTGTTCGGCGGCATTCGCCGTTCGGTGGAAGCAGCGGGTGCTGACCTGGGCGCCAACGAAGCAGCGCGCAACTATTTCGAATTGCGCGGCACACAGTTGCGGCTCGATATTGCCCAGCGCGATATCGACAACCTGCAGCAGACCACGCACCTCACTGAAGTGCGCGAGCAACTCGGCTCGGGTTCGGAACAGGACGTGGCCAGTGCGAAGGCGCGACTGAGTGCGGTGCAGGCGCAATTGCCGCAGCTGCAGACGCAGATCAGCGCCAGTGAATTCCGGCTCGCCGTGCTGTTGGGCGAGCGGCCGGGCGAACTGGGTATTGATGTGTCACCGACGAGCTTCACGCCAATCGCCGTCAACCTGCCGATCGGCGACGCTGGGGACGTACTCGCACGGCGGCCTGATGTGCATATTGCCGAACGCGAATACGCCGCCGCGAACGCGCGCATCGGCGTGGCCAAGGCAGACTTCTTTCCGCACATCACGCTGGGCGGCTTCCTCGGTTTTCTGTCCGGCAGCAGCAACGACTTCGGCGGCCCATCGACGCGGGCATGGTCGCTCGCACCGAGCATCAGCTGGCCCGGCCTGAACGTCCAGCGCGTGCGCGCGAACTTGCACGCCAGCGAAGCGCGCGCGGATGCGGCACAGGCGAACTATCAGCAGACGGTGCTGCTGGCCATTGAGGATATCGATAACGCGGTCACTGGATTCAACCAGCAACGGGTGCGGGTGGATCACCTGATCGATCAGAGCACGCAGAGCAAACGCGCGGCGGAACTCGCGCGCGTGCGCTATGAAGAAGGCGCGACGAGTTTCCTGGAACTGCTCGATGCCGAGCGTACCCAGCTTTCCGCCGAAGATGACCTGGCTCAGGCCGAAGCGTCGATCAATACGCGCGCCGTCGCGCTGTACAAGGCGCTCGGTGGCGGCTGGCAGGCCTGCGGCGACGAGCATTGCGGTGCTGTCGCGAATGCTGCTCCCAACGCCGCGCCATGAACACGGCGGCGAAGCGGTCCACGGCGGAAATCGCTCCGGTCTATCGCGTGGCGCTGGTCAGCGGCGCCAATCGTGGGATAGGTTTCGAGGTGGCGCGACAACTCAGTGAGCGCGGCATGACCGTACTGCTCGGCGCACGCGATCCCGACAAAGGCGTGCGGGCGGCGCGTCGGCTCGCTGGCGCACCCGGTGAAGTGATCGCGGTAACACTGGATGTGACGCGCCAGCATCAGGTCGATGCGTTGGCCCACTGGATCGAGACCTGCTACGGCCGACTCGACGTGCTGGTGAACAATGCCGGCGGTCATTACGACCGCGAGGGCAGCGCCAGCGCGACGGACATCGCGCCAGCGCGCGATGCGCTCGATACCCACCTGTTCGGTAGCTGGCGCCTGACCAGCGCCATGCTGCCGCTCATGCAGCGGCGCGGCTACGGTCGCATCGTGAATGTATCCAGCGGATGCGCTGCCGCCGGCGCCAGCGCTGCAAACTACGTGGCCTATCGCACTTCCAAGGCCGCACTCAACGCCTATACCCGCTCGCTGGCCGCAGAGCTGGACGGCAGCGGCATCGTGGTCAACGCGGTATGTCCGGGTTGGGTGGCGACTGAACTCGGCGGCGCCGGTGGACGGCCGGTGGATCGCGGCGCGGCTGGCGTCGTATGGGCCGCGTGCCTGCCCGTACCGGCGCCGAACGGTCGCTTTTTCCGCGACGGTGAAGTCATACCGTGGTGAATCTGCCGCGCAGGATCAGCGCTGCACCATCATCGCGAACCAGTGCCAGCTACGCACGCGCTCGGCAATCAGCTTGGTGCAGGTCAGCATCGGCACCGCCAGCAAGGCGCCGGGGATTCCCCACAGCCAACCCCATACCAGCAGCCACAGCAGGATCGCGATCGGGCTGAGGCGCATGCTGCGCCCCTGAATCATCGGCGTAATCAGGTTGCCTTCCAGCACGGTGATGCCGGCAAACGTCAGCACCGGCAGGAACACCGAGAAATTCATCACGTGCGCATACAACATGCACACTACCGCGAGCACGGCGGTCGTAGTGATCGCGCCGACGTAGGGAATGAAGTTCGCGAACATCGCCACCGCACCCCACAGCAACGGATCCGGCACCTTGTAAAACCACAGCATGCCGGCGGTGAGCGCGCCCAGACTCGCGTTGATCAACATCGCGGTCAGCAGATAGCGGGAAACCTCGGTCTGGAAGCCGCGCACGATCAATACCGCATGTCGCTTATAGGCAAAGCCTGGCGTGATCTCCACCAGCCGCCGCAGCATCGTGTCGCCGTAGATCAGGAAGAAGAACACCAGCAAGGTGACGCTCAATATCGCGGCCAGCACCTTGGGCGTGACCGCGACCACGTCCCATGTACTGATCGACATCGATGCCGACTGCGCCGCTGCCGTCGCATGGTTGGTCGGACCATTGACCAGGGATTGCGTGGCGCGATTGGCGGCTTCCAGTGGCTTGGTCAGTTCTTTCAATTTCGGCACAAAATTACGTACCGCTTCCGGCGCGCCATGGAACCAGCCAATCGCCGGCTGCGCCAATGCACTGATGCCGCTGCCGATGCCCACGATCAATCCGATCATCAGCACGCTGGCCGTCAGCCAACGCGGTATATGAATGCGCGCGCCGGCAGCGACGATCGGATTCAAGGCCAGGCCGATAAACGCGGCCAGCACCAGTGGTATCAGCAGCGCCTTGGTCAGCGTGACCGTATACATCAAGGCCAGCAGCAACATCATGTCGAGCACGATGCGGATCGCGCGCAGGTGCCGGCGTACACCGCGCACCGTTTGAGTCGTGCGCACCTTGCGGCGTGGTGGGCGGACAGGCGCAACTTGATCGGCGAGAAACGCCGGCACGACGTCACGACTTTCGGCGTCATCCGCTGGCGGCGACAATGATTCGGGCGTGCTTGTCACGGCTCGCCACCTTGCCAGTCCGGCGGGTCGCCGCTCTGGTTGACGCTGCCTTGATCGGCAGCTTGATCGACGAAGTTCCGCCCATCCGCATCAGGGCGATTTGCATTTGCACCCGCACCGCCGAGACCGGCCGTACCCAGTTCAGCGATCAACCGCGTGCCGAACGCGACCGCCTCGGCCAACCCGCCGCCGAGCAACGGACCGAGCCCGGGCACCCGTAGCGGGTGCACATTGAGCGTGCCCAAAACAAAACCGGCGCCGGCTGCCATGCCCACGGTCGTCAACGGATATCGATGGCTGCGCGCCAGCAGTGCCGCGGCAGGCGTGCTCACCTCGAGTCGCGCTGCGCTCATCCGTGCTTGAGCAATGTTTACTTTGGCGATGCGATCGAAAATTTTCATATCCGATCTTCCTCCCCGGTGCGCTGTTCGCGCTCGACTTCGCGCTCGGCTTTGCGCAGCGTGTCGCTCATCATCGCACTCCACTCACCACGCGTGGCGGGCAGGCTCATCCAGTGCATGCAACGGCGAAACAGCAGCATCGATGCGAGCAGGAACAACAGCTGCAGCAAGCTCAACGCCAGCAACGCCCACAGCCATGAACCGAACCACTTGGCCAGCAGCACACCGATGAATGCAAGCAGGCTCAAGCCCAGCCCCACACCGGATACGGTCGCGGCCAGGCCAGCAATGAAGATCCACGAAACTGCCGCTCGCGCCAAGCCCAATTCGGCGGCAAGCAGGTGCATTTGCGCGCCAAACAGATGCTTGACCGCACGGCCAAGATGGCCGATGTCCGTCAATAACCCAGACGACAGCGGCGCCGGATCCGGCGCCGCTTCTGCACGGGGTTGCTCAGCTTTCATTGTGCATCCCCTGCCCCGACGTGGACTGCCTCAACGCCGTAGTATGCGGCCAAGCAGCCAGCCGGCGCCAAGTGCGATGGCGACCGACTGCACAGGCTTTTCCCGCACGTAATCGCGTGCCTGTTCCAGCCATGCATCGGCGCGATCCATCGTCTCGTCGTAGACCTCGCGACCACGCTCGCTGAGGTCGGCCGCCTTCTCGGTGGCCCGGTTGGCGGCCTGGGCAGCCTTGTCGGTGGCCTGATGCAAGCCTTCCTCAACGTGGTCGGCCGCGCGGTCAACGGCATCTTTAGTGCTGGCAACCGCGCTGGACGTGGCCTGCTTGATGCGCTCGGCGCTCTCATCAATGCGAGTGCTGGCGATCGTCTCTGGGGTTGGTACCTGCTTGTTCATTGCATGCTCCGTAAAGGACTGACTGTCGTGCAAACCGCGCCTGGGGCGCGGCTATCACCTGGCGCGACGGAAGAACGAGATGATCGCCAGGATAAGGAAAACAACGAACAGGATCTTCGCGATACCGGCTGCGGCGCCCGCGATGCCGCCAAAACCCAGCACGGCGGCAATGATGGCGATGACCAGGAAAACCAGGGCGTAATGAAGCATGGTGTTGTCCTCTTGTTGAATGAAAGGCGGCGCGGCCACAAGGCCAAGTGTCGCCATTCACCCATAGCCCATGCCATGCGGGCGTGAAGGTCATCGGCGCCAACGTGCACATGGCGCCGACGTTTGTTCAGCCGGGCAAGGACGGATCCAGGCAGTCCGGGTTGATGCTGTAGGTTCCCACAAGCTCCACCTCGGCCAGTACATGACCGGCCATCGCCGAACGCAGTTCGGGCAGCTTGAAACCCTCGGCCAACGGCAACGTATCGACGTCGAGCGCGCTAACCCGGAAGTGATAATGATGCAGCAGGGCGTCGTTCCAGGGCGGGCACGGGCCGTCGTAACCGAGGTAGCTGCCTTCCATCTGCGCGTCACCGGCGAACCAGCCGGTGTAGTCGTTCTCACCCTGCACGCTGCCCGGCGGCCCGAACGGTTCGCGCTTGCCACGCGCGGTGACTTCATCACTGCACGCACCCGCCGCCAACTCGCCGCATTCCACCGGAATGTTCGCCATCAGCCAGTGCACGAAGTCCACCCGCGGAAGATCTGCCGGAACCGTGCGCCCTTGCTTGTTGGCGTCATCGCCCCGACTGGGCACGTCCGTATC
>Ga0302227_10000543_pt1 | contig 31822 bp, 30 predicted proteins | sample II_Palsa_N1_1_FD_193525 | JGI IMG/M metagenome (GOLD analysis project Ga0302227, IMG submission 193525) | Peat permafrost microbial communities from Stordalen Mire near Abisko, Sweden - II_Palsa_N1_1 | ecosystem: Environmental > Terrestrial > Soil > Palsa > Peat permafrost | place: Sweden... | reverse complement strand
CGCCAAGCACCCTTGAATTCGTCAATGCCGGAAATCAGATGCAGCATCTCCGGCGTGATCTGGATCGTATTGGATTGGAACATACACCCATTAATACACCCATTAATACCCATTTATTGAGCGCCTCTATCTGAGGCACACCCAATAAAACACCCACTTACACCCATTTCTACCTGGCTAAACCAGACCCGCGGCGCAGCGCCGGCCGGCGTGAGATTCGCAAACTGATCTTGATTTACCGTCTCGCAACCCTAAACCACAGGCACATCCGGGATCGGTTCGATCTTGCCCAGCACAAACACAAACGCAATAATCCCGATCACCAGCCCCACCCCAGCCACCAAAAACGCGTTGGTAAACGACTGGGTGCTGCCGACGATATATCCCGTGACCAGCGGCGCGGCCCCGCCCATCAGGTTGTTGACGAAATTCATGATACCGCCGACCGAGCCGGTGCCGCCCGTCGGCGCGATCAGCGACGGAATCGACCAGCCCACCGGGGCGGCTGCGGCCAGGCCGGCCAAGGCAATCGAGATCCAGACAATGGCCCAATGCGGGTCGGCCGTCAGGGTCGCGCCGAATACCGCCAGGCCAAACAGCATGCCGGTCACCAGCACGCTTTTACGCACGCGGGTTTCGTCCATGCCGCGGCCGATCAAATGATCGATCAGCCAGCCGCCGACCAGCAGATCGGACAGCGTGGCGCAGACCCAGGGAATCGCCGCAAAACTGGCCGATTTGAGAATCGACATATGCATGCTTTGCACCAGATAGGCGGGCAGCCAGGTGAGGAACAAATAAAACGAATAACCGTAGGCGCCAAAACCTATGGTCAGGCCCCATACCTTGCGATTACGCAGTAGGTATTTCAGCATGGCGAGGGAACCGGTGCCGCCCGTTCCCTCCGGCGTGGCGCCGCCGGCGCGGATGTATTCGCGCTCTGCGGCGGACAACTTCCTGTCGGCGCTGGGGTCGCGGTAAAACACATAAAACGCGACAAAATACGCCAGGCTTAATGCCGCCGTGACCGCAAAACCCCAGCGCCAGCCCAGCCAGACCACCGCCAGCGCCACCGCCGGGACTCCGATTACATTGGAAAATTTGGCCGCGGCATCGAATAAAGCCGTCGCCAGCGCCCGCTCTTTGCGCGGAAACCAATAACCGGTGGCTTTGGCGTTGGCGGGAAAACCCGGCGCCTCGGCAATACCAAGTAGCACCCGCGCCGCAAAAATGCCGGCGAAACCGCCCGCCAAAGCGGTCATGATGGAGGCCATGCCCCATAGAAAAGCACCGATGCGCCCGATACGAGTCACGCCGAAACGGTCCAGCAACAGGCCGGTCGGGATTTGCAACATGGCATACGACCAGAAGAACGCGCTGAACAACAGTCCCAGTTGCGCCGAGGACAAATGGAAAGCTGTCTGCAACTGCGGACCGGCCACGGACAAGTTGATCCGGTCGAAATAATTGATCAGGACCCCCACCCCCAGCAAGGCGCCGATACCCCAGCGGCGCCGGGGAATACGTGCCACGCCGGAAACGCTGGCGGCGGGTGCCGAAGTCGAAGGGTTCATGGGGGTTTCCTTGTCAAAGGTTATCAGGCAGGGAGAGCCGAGCCCAAACTGTGGGGCGCGCGGCAAATCGAGCGGCCCCGGGTGGACTACTGCGCGGCAAGCGCAGTGATGATCTGTGCCACCAACTCATCAGGGGTGGCCGCGATATCGCACAAGATCGCCCGTTCGTCGGCTTGCGGCAGTTCCAGATCGCGGAACTGGCTATCGAGCAGGCTGACCGGCATGAAATGGTGCGTACGGCTCGCCATGCGCGACTCGATCAAGGCGCGTGCGCCGTGCAAGCAGATAAATACCAGGTCGGGGTCGCCCTGGCGCAAACGATCGCGGTAGCGGCGCTTCAACGCCGAGCAAGACAACACCACACGCCGGCCGGCATGGCGGCTGGCGGCCAGCCGGTCGGCCAGGATCGTCAGCCAGCCTTCCCGGTCAGCGTCAGTGAGGGCGATGCCCTGCGACATGCGTTCGATATTTTCCGCCGGGTGGAATTCATCGCCTTCCAGCGATTCGGCCCCAAGCAAGGCCGCCAGGCGTTCGCCTATCAGGCTTTTGCCGCACCCGGCCACACCCATCACGACCAGGTTCCGGCCGCTGACGGGAGCTTTTGATGCAGAATTGTTAGCGCTAACACTCATGATTTTTAAAAACGTCCGATTAAGGACGCAATCGAATTGAGCGCGAATGTTAGCGCTAACGTACCGTATCGATCAAGCTGGGGTAACTACCAACCCGGCGACTCTTGCTCGCGACCGCCATCTACACTTAAGCGCCTAAGCCGTGCTGGCCCGCACCCGCAACTCGAAACCGAGATCGCGGCGGCGCGAGGCAGGCTCCTGGCCGTGCAAGGCATCGATCAGCATTTGCGCGGCTTCACGGCCGATGCGATGACGCGGCGTGGCGACCGAGGTCAAAGGCGGATAACTCCAGGCGGAAGCCTCCAGATCGTTAAAACCTGCCAGCGCCAAACGTTGCGGCACAGCCAATCCAACGCGCTGACAATGAAACAGCGCGCCCAACGCCAAATCGTCGTTGCAGCAAAACACCGCATCGCAATCCGGATGTTCGCGCAACAAGGACTCCAGCAGCCTGGCGCCGAGCCCGATCGACGACGGCTGGGGATGCAACACCTCCAGGCGCGGGTCGTAACAACCGGCCGCTTGCAGCGCCTGACGGTAGCCCTGGGCCCGTTTCATCACCCGTTCATCGAGTTGCGCCGCGACATAAGCGATGCGCCGCCGGCCCTGGGCCAGCAAATGATTGGTCAGCGTCTGGCCCGCGTCCGTTTGCGACAGGCCGACACACATACGCTCATCGCCGCTGCCGGATTCGGTCAAGTCCATCATATACACCACCGGCAGCGCCAGTTGCGTCAAGCGCTCGCGGATCGCGGGGGGTTGCCCCAGGCCGGTCAGCAGAATTCCGTCGGGTGCGTGTTCGAGGTAGGCGCGTAACAGGCGCGCTTCTTCGTCGCTGTCGTAACGCGTATTGCCGATCAGCACTTGATAACCCAAGGGATGCAGCACCTCGTGGATACCCGCCAAGGTTTCGACAAAAACCGCATTCGACAGCGAGGGCACCAGCACCGCTACCGTTTTGGAGCGAGCCGAGGCGAGCAGGCGCGCCGAACGATTGGGCACATAACCCAGGCGGTCCACGGCTTCGAGAATACGGCTACGCAAACTGGCCGACACTTGCTCAGGATGATGCAAAGCACGCGAAACGGTGATTGCGCTCACCTCCAGTTGTTCGGCCACCTGATGCAAGGTGATACCGCCATGAGCGCGTGGGCGGGGTTTGCGTGGCATGCGGGACAAGGACTCCTGGGACGGTGAGGATAAAACGGCGGCGCTATTTTATTTCGTTCGCGCTCGCAGCCGGCACTTTACCCCAAGCGGCCAGAATCGCGTGAATGCTGCGCGCATAACCATCGCGCTTGTCCGGGGTTTCGGAATGGTAAGCGCCGACAGCAGCCCAGGTGTTGCCATACTTGTTCATTTTCTGCTTCAACAGCCAGGCGGCGACGTAGACATTGACGCAGCCGTTGTACAGCGCGCTTGGAGCAATGCCATAGCCGGCCAGCGCGGGGAAATGAATGGAATTGATTTGCGCCAGCCCGACATCGATCGAGCCATTGGTATTGTTATGCAGCGCCGACACATGACCGTGCGACTCCTGCCAGACGATCGCACGCAACATCATCGGATTGACGTGCTGATACAAGGCCGCATCGTCGAAACAATCGGCACAAGCCAGACGGCTCCATGCCGACAGCATCAGCACCAAGACGGCGGCCAAATAACCGCGTGAGCCCAGCCAAAGAGAATTCACGAAAACTCCGCTCCGTTCGAAACACCCAGCTACCCAATGGCAACCAACGCCGGAGCACCGACGAGCCCGCGTCAGGCCCCGCCCCGTACAGCTTGCTTCACTCTCTGCGTCGATTCTAACCTGCGCATATTACATGCAGAGGGCGGCGAAACGAAGCATCGGCCACTTAGCCGATCATCTTGATGCTGTTTCAACAACACATTTCGGCAAACGGCCCGCCAAGCTCGGCTGTAAGAAATGACAGCTCATCGGCTCGCGCAATACGACAATATGAATTTGTTATGTTTCTGTCATATTATGCTGCTACGATTCGATCCCTTTGAATTGAACATTTTATCGAGGTTTTTTCAAACTCTCATTTTAATCAGTGCCACATTCATCTATGTATTGACGCGCCGCCTGGACCGACTTGATTCAAGTCGCGCGTTTTCGTCCAAGCCGATACCTCTTTCGAAATACATGACACGCAAAAACACCGCATTGAGTCGGATCGCCCAAGCCTTGCTCGCCGCGGGATTTTTTTTACCGCACGTAGTGCTGGCCCAGGTCACGTTAAATTTCGTCAATGCGGATATTGATCAAGTTGCAAAAGCCATCGGCATTGCAACCGGGCAAACCATTATTGTCGACCCGCGCGTCAAAGGTCAGTTAAACCTGGTGTCGGAGCAACCGGTAGCCGACGATAAAGCGATCAAGACGCTGCAGTCGGCGCTGCGCATGCAGGGTTACGCATTGCTGCAAGATCATGGTGTGTTGAAAGTGGTGCCGGAAGCCGATGCGAAACTGCAGGGGGTGCCGACCTATCTCGGCAACACGCCGACTGCGGCGGGCGATCAGGTTATCACCCAGGTCTTTCAACTGCATTATGAGTCGGCCAATAATTTGCTGTCGGTACTGCGCCCGCTGATTTCGCCGAACAATGCGATCGCTGCGTACCCGGCCAACAATACACTGGTCGTCACCGACTATGCCGACAATGTGCGCCGGATTGCATCCATCATCGCCGGGGTCGATGTGGCGGCTGGGCAAACCGCCGACGTGGTGCCATTGAAAAATGCCAACGCGCCGGATCTTGCGGCCGAAGTGACGAAGATCCTCGACCCCGGTTCCATCGGCGGCACCGACTCAACGCTTAAAATCACCATCCTGCCGGAGACCCGCACCAACTCCCTGGTGATACGCGCGTCGAGCGCGGCACGGCTGCGTGAGGCGGAAGCCCTGATTGCCAAGCTCGATACCTCGACCCGTGAACCGGGCAATATCCATGTGGTGGCATTACATAACGCGGATGCCACGGCCTTGGCCAAGACGCTGCGCGGTATGATGGGCCAAAGCACCGGCAATGACAGTTCGTCCAGCAGCTCGAAAAACGATTTCAACCAGAATAACGGCGGCATGAGCAGCTCCAGCGGCTCGAGTAGCGGCGGCAGTTCGTCGGGCAGCCAAAGTTCCGGGTCGGTTCCGCCCTTGCCCAGCAATTACGGTTCCGGCGGCGGCTCGTCTGGCGGCGGCGGTGGCGACAGCAACTCGTTCGGTTCGGGCGAAGCCAAGGACAGCAGCGACTCAAGCACTCACAACGGCATGAACATCCAGCCCGATGTCGCCACCAACTCACTGGTGATCACCGCCTCCGAGCCGGTCTATCGCAACTTGCGCAACGTGATCGACCAGCTCGACGCACGTCGCGCCCAAGTCTATATCGAATCGCTGATCGTTGAATTGAGCAGCGACAAAGCCGCGCAGTTGGGCGTGCAATGGCAGGGCTTGTTGAGCCTGGGCAGCAATACTTCGGTGTACGGCGGCAGCAACTTCGCCACCACCACCAGCCAGGGCATTGTCAATTTGACCGCCACCGGTTACGCCGCGGGTGCTAACGGCGCGGCAGCCACCGCCGCCTCGACCCTGCTCAACAACGGGCTGAACATCGGCTTACTGCATCAATTCGGCAAATATCTGGGTTTGGGCGCCCTGCTGCAAGCGTTACAGACCAGCACCGATGTCAATGTGCTGTCGACGCCTAACCTGATTACGCTGGACAACGAAGACGCCAAAGTTGTGGTCGGCCAGAACGTGCCTATCGTCACCGGCTCTTATGCCCAGACCGGCACCACCACCTCGGTCACGCCGTTCCAGACCTACGACCGGCAGGACGTTGGGATTACCTTGCATGTGCGCCCGCAAATCACCGCCGGCGGCACCATCAAGCTGCAGATCTATGAGGAAAGCTCGAGCGTGGTGGCCGGCACCGGCAGCGCCACCACCGGCCCGACCATCAACAAACGTTCGATTCAGTCATCGGTATTGGCCGATGACGGTTCCATCGTGGTACTGGGAGGCTTGATCCAGGACCAATACACCAATGCCAACAGCAAGGTGCCCTGGTTAGGCAGCTTGCCGGTGGTGGGCGCCTTGTTCCGCACCGAGAACAAGGACCGCACCAAGACCGATTTGATGGTGTTCCTGCGCCCGGTGATTATTCGCGACAGCGATACCGAGCAGCATATCTCGACCGACCGTTATAACTACATTCGCGGCGAAACCAACGGCTACCAATCGGACAACCAAAATATCCGCGATGAAAAAATTCCCGCCTTGGCGCCTGTCTCCGCCAGCGGAACCGCGACCGGCGGCGCGCCGAGCAACGGCGTAGGCTTGCTGGTGCCGAGCGAAGAAAGTATCAAGGCGCAGCCGGCTACGAAGCCGGCCACGCCTGCGTCGGCACCGTCCGCGGCATCGCAACCGGCGGGGCCGGCCGGCGCGGCATCGGGCGCAACAGGAACGCAGCAGTGATTGCCGCAGACCATCCAGCGGCCGGGGCGGGCTCGAACTCCAGCCCGAATTCCAGTCCTGACTCGGGGATCGGCGTCGGCGGGGCTCCGGCGCCAGCCGCTCAGGCCGCCTCCGGCGTGGCCGCACGGCTATTGCCTTACGGCTTTGCCCGCGACAACCAGATCCTGATTGCGCATCAGCATGCCGATGGCGTCGAAGTCTGGATCAGCGAACGCACGCCACCCGCCGCCATCGCCGAGATCGCACGCAATTTCGGCGCCCTGACTTTGTTGCGCAAACCGGCAGCCGAACTGGCCGCCGCCTTGAGCCGCGCCTACGCTTTGCATGGCGGCAGCGCCGCGCAAGTGGTGGGAGAAGTCGAAGGAGAAGTCGATCTGTCGCGTTTGATGCAGGAGATCCCCGAAATCGAGGATCTGCTGGAATCGGAAGACGACGCGCCTATCATTCGCATGATCAATGCCCTGCTGACGCAAGGCGCGCGTGAAGGCGCCTCGGATATTCATATCGAACCGTTCGAGCATACCTCCGTGGTGCGCTTCCGGGTCGACGGCACTTTACGCGATGTGGTGCGCCCCAAAAAGGCTTTGCACGGCGCACTGATCTCGCGCATCAAAATCATGGCGCAACTCGATATCGCCGAAAAGCGCCTGCCCCAGGATGGCCGCATTACTTTGCGCGTCGGCGGCAGGCCGGTCGACGTGCGGGTCTCGACCTTGCCCACCGGCCACGGTGAACGCGCGGTGCTGCGTTTGCTCGAAAAAGACGCCGAGCGGCTTAATTTGCATGCCTTGGGCATGGCCGCCGATACCCTGGCGATCTTCGACCGCCTGATCGCCAAACCGCATGGCATCGTACTCGTCACCGGCCCCACCGGCTCGGGCAAAACCACCACGCTGTACGCTTCGATTGCGCGCCTGGAAGCCTCCTCGTCGAATATCATGACGGTGGAAGATCCGATCGAATACGACTTGGGCGGCATCGGCCAGACCCAGGTCAACGACAAGATCGGGATGAATTTTGCCCGCGCCCTGCGCTCGATTCTGCGGCAAGACCCGGACATCATCATGATCGGTGAAATCCGCGACCTGGAAACCGCGCAGATCGCCGTGCAAGCGTCGCTGACGGGTCACCTGGTGCTCGCCACCTTGCACACCAACGACGCCGCCTCGGCGGTCACGCGCTTGACCGACATGGGCGTCGAACCTTACCTGCTGGCGTCCAGCTTGCTCGGGGTGCTGGCGCAACGGCTGGTGCGCCAACTGTGCACGCATTGCCGTATCGAGGTTGACGGCGTGTGGCGCCCGGTCGGTTGCGACCACTGCGGCCAAACCGGTTATCGCGGCCGGCGCGGCATCTATGAGTTGCTGGAAATCGACGATGCGATCCGCACCCAGATCCATCAGCAGGCAGCCGACGCCGAGATCCTCGCCGCCGGTCGCAAGAACGGCATGCGCACGCTGCGCGAAGATGCCGGGCGTTGGCTCGGCAGCGGCATCACTTCGCTGGAAGAAGTGATCCGCAGCACGGGAGAACAATAAGCCATGGCGGCGTTCCGCTTTGAAGCGCTGGATCCCAACGGCCGGCCGCAGCGCGGCGTGATCGAAGCCGAAAGCGCACGCGCCGCACGCGGACAATTGCGCATTCAGGGCCTGACGCCGTTGACCGTGGAAGCCGCCGGGCAACATGCGCGGGGGGTCAGGCACGAACGCCTGACCTTCGGCCGCAAGCTGTCGACCCGCGAGCAAGCGCTGGTGACACGCCAGATTGCCAGCTTGCTGGTGGCCGGTCTACCGCTGGACGAAGTGCTGGGCATTCTGTCGGAGCAGGCCGAGCGCGACTATATCCGCGACCTGATGGCCGCGATCCGCACCGAAGTGCTGGGCGGCCATTCGCTGGCCAACACCTTGGAATTGCATCCGCGCGACTTCCCCGAAATTTACCGGGCGCTGGTCGCCGCCGGTGAGCATACCGGCAAGCTGGGGCTGGTGTTATCGCGCCTGGCCGACTATATCGAACAACGCAACGCGCTCAAGCAAAAAATTCAATTGGCCTTCACCTATCCGGTGGTGGTCACGGTGGTCGCCATCGGCATTGTCAGTTTTTTACTGAGCTACGTGGTGCCGCAGGTGGTCAATGTGTTTGTTTCGACCAAACAGCAGTTGCCCTTGCTCACGGTATTGATGCTGGCCGCGTCGAATTTTATCCGCGGCTGGTGGTGGGCTTTGTTGATCGGCCTCGGCCTCGGCGGCTGGACCCTGCGCAAAATCTTGCAGATGCCCGGGCCCCGGCTGGCCTTTGATCGCTGGTTGCTGGGCGCGCCCCTGATCGGCAAATTGGTGCGCGGTTATAACACGGTGCGTTTCGCCAGCACCCTGGCCATTCTGACGGCGGCCGGGGTGCCGATTCTGCGTGCCTTGCAGGCGGCCAGCGAAACCTTGAACAATGTTGCCATGCGCGGCGTCATCGAGCAGGCGATAGGCCGGGTGCGGGAAGGCACATCGTTGTCGCGGGCGCTGGCGGGCACGCAGATTTTTCCGCCGGTGCTGGTGCACCTGATTCGTTCGGGCGAAGCCACCGGCGACGTGACCACCATGCTGGATCGGGCGGCCAGCGGCGAGTCGATGGAGCTGGAGCGGCGCACCATGTTTTTGACCACGCTGCTCGAACCCTTGATGATTCTGGTGATGGGCGGCATCGTCCTGACCATCGTGCTGGCGGTGATGATGCCCATCATCGAGCTGAATCAGATGGTGCAGTAAAAAACCGCGCTGAAGCGGAAGTTCAGCGCATGTAGATAGTGGAATCGGCGCCCGCAGCGGGCATAAACACTTCGCTGCGTACGCCGTGATGCTCGATCACGATGGAGCGTGCGCGCACCTCGGCCAAAGTACCGGCCGTGCCGACTTGCTGATTGATGCCGACCGCATGAACCGGGTCGTCGCCGACGCTGAGAATGGCGGCCACACGGTTTCCCAGGTTCAAGACGCCGAGCAGGTGGATGTCATGGGCGCGATTGTCCTGCTGGCCGCCGAACAGGCGCGCCGCGTCGTCGACCGAGGGCGGGGTGCGGCCGGCCAGCACCGCATCCGAGGTGAGATGGCTTTGGGTGCGTAAGGTCACGGTCCAATAGGTCAGGGTCGCGCACAAAACGCCGAAGAGCACGAGCGACGCAAGCGGTGCGGCAAAATGTGGGGCAAGACGTGGCGGCATAGGTGATGGCATACGAGACGTAAGGCGATTCATAGTATCGAGCAAGCAATGAAATGAGCAATCTGACTTAAAACTGGCACCCATTCTAGCGACAATATGCGAACTAAATTTGTCAGTGCGGCAAACCGGCGCAATTGTTTAGCCGAAGAGCGGTGCAAGCCATCCCAGTAACGCAACTCTAGTTTACCGAGGTCGAATCCGATGCAACTCTATGTTTCCTCCACAACACCTGCTTTGTCACGCCAATGCCGCTCGCGGCCGGGTCTGGCACAGCGCGGCTTTACGCTGATCGAAATGATGGTGGTGATTGCGATTATCGGCGTACTGGCCGCACTGATCGTGCCGAAAATCATGAGCCGCCCCGATGAAGCGCGCCGGGTCGCGGCCAAACAGGATATCGCAACGCTGATGCAAGCGCTTAAATTATATCGCCTCGACAATGGCCGCTACCCGAACCAGGATCAGGGCCTCAAGGCTCTGGTCGAACGCCCGACAGCCGACCCGGTACCGAACAATTGGAAAGACGGCGGTTATCTCGAACACCTGCCCAACGACCCCTGGGGCAATCCGTACCAATATCTGAATCCGGGCGTACACGGCGACGTCGATGTGTTCAGCTATGGCGCCGACGGCAAAGCCGGGGGCGAAGGTAACGACGCCGACATCGGGTCCTGGCAATAAGCGCCGCTTGGCTGCCCGCCCCGTTATCCGCCGTCCCATGCGCTCCAGCCCCGTCATGCGGAAAGCCGCAGCAGCACCTCAAGCAGGTTTCACCCTGCTCGAAATGCTGGTGGTGCTGGTTATCGCCGGCATTATCGCCGGCGTCGCCAGTTTGACGCTGACCCGCAATCCGCGCACCGACCTGCGTGAAGAGGGTCAGCGGCTGGCTTTGCTATTCGAGTCGGCCAACGACGAAGCGCAAGTGCGCGGGCATCCGCTGGCCTGGCAAGCCAACCTGCAAGGTTATCAATTCCTCGAACGCAATGCGGATTCCTGGCGCACCGTGCGCGACGACCTGTTTGCGCCGCGCCATTGGTCCACTCCGATCAACGGGGTGGCGATTCATTATGCCAATAGCGAGCATAGCGCCAGCCAACTGGAGTTCGGCGTCGAGAGCATCAACCTGCCGGCGGTCGTGACACTTTATTCGCCGGTGGGCCAGATCGAAATTGTCGGCACCGGCAACGGCCGCTTTACGGTGCACTGAATGAAACCTTTTATTGCTCCGGCCGATGCAGTGCGGCAACGCGGCTTTACCATGATAGAAGTGCTGGTGGCCCTGGTGATTGTCGCGGTCGCCCTGGCCGCCTCGGTACGCGCGGTGGGCACCATCGCCGGCACCGCGGGCGCCCTGCATCAACGGCTGCTGGCCGGCTGGAGTGCCGATAGCGTATTGGCCGATGCGCGCCTGGGTCATAGCTGGCCGGAACTGGGTACGACCCGCTTTGAATGTTCGCAAGGCGACTTGATGCTGATCTGCACCGAAACCGTCAGCAGCACGCCGAACCCGCTGTTCCGGCGCATTGAAGTGTCGGTCACCCATGACCAGGAAACCACGCGTCTGGCCCAACTTGTAACGGTGGTGGCGAATGAAACCGCTCGACCGCTGTAAGCCCCCGGCCGCGCAATTGCGGCGCAGCGCCGGCTTTACGCTGATTGAATTGCTGGTCGCCTTGACGATCCTGGCCGTGGTCGCCTTATTGGCGTGGCGCGGACTCGACCAAGTGGCACGCGGACGCGATACCTTGGCGCGGGTCACGGAAAATGAGCGGGCCTTGTCGCAGTTATACGACCAGATGCACAGCGACATACAGCAAGCCGCGCGCGACGACGAAATCAGTGCGCCCCCGCTTCGGATCGCGCAACATTCCCTGGAAATCGTGCGCGAATTGCGTTTGCCCGGCCAAACCACACGACTCGAAGTGATCCGTTATCAACTCCAGGACGGGCATGTACTGCGTTACGCCTCGCCGGCACTGGTCACCGTCGGTCAACTGCGCTCGGCAGCCGCACCCGATGCCGATGTCGCCGACTGGAGCACGGTTGACCTGGTCGAAGGCGTGACCGATTTCAGCACCCGCCTCTATCTGCCCCGCACCGGTTGGGTCGACAACAACAGCAACGCGCAACGCACCTTCAACGCCAATCTGAAAGCGCTGTCGCAGCCGGTGGCCGGCGGCGGTCCGATGCCGCGCAGCATCACCGGGGTGGAGTTCAAGATGCATGTCCTGGGGCAGCAAGGCCCCCTCACCCGTGTGTTTCTGGTGGGAGAATGACGATGCGGCGCGCGCCTTCCAAACCCACCGCCGGCATCATTTCCGGCACGCTGCGGCCCCCACAGCGGCAACGCGGCGCCGCGATCATCATGGCCCTGCTGGTGGTGGCCATCGCCGCGACGCTGGTGTCCGGCTTGTTGTGGCGTCAGCAGATCCAGGTGCGCCGGATCGAAAATCAGCGGCTGCGCGATCAGGCCCAGTGGGCAGCCCGCAGCGCGACCGACTGGACCCGCTTTATTTTGCGCACCTCGGCCGATGTGACGCCGGTCGATTACCTGGGCGGCGTCTGGGCCGTACCGATTGCGCCCACCCGGGTTTCCGACGTGCTGGGGCACAACGACGATGACGCCGGTGCCGATGAATCGACCTATTTGTCCGGTTCGATCGAAGACGCGCAAGCGTATTTCAATTTACGTAATTTGATCTGGTCGCCGATGCCGGGCCAATTGGCGCCGAATCCGTCGCAGTTGAAACATTTCCAGCGGCTGTTGCAATTGCTCGGGGTCGACTCGCAACTCGCCGATCCGGTGGCGCAGCGCATGCGTTCCTCGCTGGAAGGCCAAGCCACGCGTTTCCAGCAGGCCGCGGGCGCAGCCTCGGGTGTGATCGGCGCCGCGACCGCGCCGCAAAGCGATGAGGGGGCGTCGGCCAATCGCCCCGGCCTGCAGGACGATGACGACGACACCGCGGCCGGCCGGCCTCTGCCGCCGCTGGACCTGGACTGGCTGCTGGAAGTGCCGGGCTTCACTCCTGAAGCCGTGACCCGCCTGCGCCCCTTCGTCACGATTCTGCCGCTGCCGACTACGGTTAATATCAATACCACCCCGGCGGAAGTGCTGGCCGCGATGATTCCGGGGATGAATCTGTCGCAAGCGCAAACCTTGGTGCTCGGCCGCGACAAAGCATTTTTTATTAATATCGGTGACTTGAGCAACCGGCTGGGCGGCGGCGGCCCGGTCGCGCTGCAACCGGATAACAGCGAACTCGATGTCAAAAGCGGCTTTTTTCTGGTCCATGGCCAGATCAGTCACGAACGGGCTCATTTACAGCGCGACACGCTGCTATATCGCGATTACATCACGCACGCGACCCGCATCGTAAGCGTGCGCGACACTTATTGAAGGACCCCCTTTGAGCACTTTAATCGTTCAACTTCCCTCTCGCGATCCGGCCATAGCAGCGGAGGAATGGGGCTTGCCCGAACTGCCTTTTGTGTTGCTCGACCGGCAGCACAAAGCTTTGCGTACCGGCCGCGCCCATGTGGCGATGTTGCCGCGCGCCGATGCCACCGTGCTGATGATCGCGGCGCGCGACCTGCTGTTGCTGCAAGTCGCGCTGCCGCCGGTGAAGGGACCTCGCTTGATGCAGGCTTTGCCGAATGTGGTCGAGGATCTGCTGATCCAGGACGTGCAAACCTGCCATCTGGCGCTCGATGCAGCGGTTGCCGCCGACGGCCGGCATATCGTCGCGGCCATCGATCGCAACTGGTTTCGTTTTGTGGTCAACACCTTCAAAGAAGCCGGTCATCCGCGCATCAAGGCCGTGCCTATCGTACGGTGCCTGCCGCGACCGGCTGCGCCCGACCTCACTGCGCCCGTGGCCGACCTGCTCGCTGCGGGCGATGCAGTTGAGCCCAGCGCCATCCCCGCGCCCGCGCCGCTGATCGCGGCCATACTGGGGAGCGTCATGCCCACCGCGCCTTCGCTTTGGGCCGGCGCGGTACTGGCCGGGCCCACCCACCTGGAACTGGCCATCGCTCGCGGTGTACACAGCGAACTCGGCGAAGGCATGGCGCTGCGCTCCGATACAGTGGCCAGCACCCTCGCGGCGCTGGCCGGCGACGCACCGCTCGAACTCTATCAACTCAGCGGCATGCCCGGCAGCGAAATTGAAGCAACGCAAGCCCCGGCCGTTGCCGGTTTGCAGATCAAGCCGTTGTCCTTCGAAACCCTGGCGCGAGCCGCACTGGCCTGCGAATTTGATTTGTGCCAGTTCGAATTTGCGCTACAGCCCTGGCGCGTAAGCCGTAGCACCCTCAAGCGCTGGCGCGTGCCGGCATGGCTGGCGGGAGCGACTGTGGCGGTGGCCCTGGTGGCCGCCAATCTCGATTGGTTAATGTTGTCGCGACAGCATTCCGCGATGCTGGAACAACAAGTCGAACTGCTGATGAATACCTTCCCCAAAACCTCGGTGGTACTCGACCCGCCGGTACAAATGACCCGTGAGCTCGATCATTTGCGCACCGCCGCGGGCGAACTGGCCCCCGACGATTTTCTTTCGCTCAGCAACAGCCTGGCACGCTCGCTGGCCCCCCTGCCGCCCAGCGCCATCGCCCAGATCAGCTATAAAGAACGCAGCTTGCAAGTCACTTTCACCCCCACCGCGGAGGTCGACGACGACTTCGCCGCCAGATTGCGCCGCAATGGCTTGAGCAGCCGCCAGGACGGTGCCGTATGGACCATCGGGAGCCACCTATGAAAGCTTTCCTGAACGCGTTCTGGGACGAACGCAACGCTCGCGAAAAAACCTTCATCATGGTCGGCGGCGGTTTTCTGGCGCTGTTCCTCGCCTATCAAATCCTGTGGGCACCGGCCGCCGCCGGCCGCGCGCAATTACACAACGCCGTGCCGCAGATGCAGGCGCAACTGGCACTGATGACCGAACAAGCCAACGAAGCGCGTACGCTCAAGGCCGCGGCCATGAGCGTGGCGCCGAGCGGGCATGCCTTGCTCGACGGCATGAAAGCCTCGCTCACGGAACAAGGCCTGCAGGGTGCGGAATTGACTTCGGCAGGCCATGTGCTGCAACTGCAAGTCAAAAACGTGCCCTTCGGCAGTTGTGTCGCATGGCTGGATCAGGTCAGACGTGAATATAAGGTTCAAGTGGTGGAAGCCCAGGTCACCGCCTTGCCGCATCCGGGCGACGTGAACCTGAGCGCGACACTGCAAGGCATCGAGCCGTGACCTCCACCCTGTTGCCGCACCACGCTTTATGAAACCTTTCTTCACCGCCGTACTACGCGCCCTGCCCTGGTTGGCTGTCGGCTTGGCCGCCTGTGGTGTAACACTGCTGATTCTGGCGCCGGCCGGCTGGGTCACCCCCTATCTCGCGCAAGCCAGTGGCCATAGGGTCGAGCTGATCGATCCGAGCGGATCCTTGTGGCACGGTGAAGCCACGCTGATGCTGTCGGCCGGGCCGGACATCGGCACGCGTGGGGCCGACACGCCGGCACCCACGCTCTTGCCGGGCCGCATCGTCTGGCACACCGCCTTTTGGCCGTTGTGGCAGGGTCGTCTGCACACCGAAATAACTCAGACCGCGGCCATGCAGGACCCGGTCGAACTCGACCTGGACCGGCATCAGGCCACACTGACGGGCGGCAGTTTGAACGTGCCGGCCACCTTGCTGGCCGGACTCGGATCGCCCTTCAACACCCTCGATCTCAAAGGCGATATGCGGCTGGACTGGACGCCCTGCCGGGTGTTCGGCGGTCAGGCATACGGCCAGTTGAACCTGACGCTCACCGACCTCGGCTCACGCGTGTCCCGCGTCAGCCCGCTCGGCAGTTATCGCCTGAATCTCGCCTTGGGCGGACGCGATGCCAGCCTGACCCTGGCCACCTTGCGCGGTCCCTTGCTGCTGGAGGGGCATGGTCAGGCGAGCACCGGCAGTTTCAACTTCAACGGCACGGCCCGTGCCGCGCCCGGCTTTAGCGACGGCCTGGCAGGCTTGTTGAATATTCTGGGTTCGCCCCGCGGCGACGGCATCTATAGTTTGCGCACAATGCCATAATTGCGTTCCAGCAACGGAGGGACCCATGCCAGAGAAAAACAGTCCAGCGGCCGCAGTTCACGGCCTCTTCAGCGATGCGGACAGCCGCCTGCGCTGTACCTGGTGCCAGGCCACGCCGAACTACCGGCATTATCACGATCATGAATGGGGTTTCCCCGTCACCGACGACCGCCGCCTGTTCGAAAAAATCTGCCTGGAAGGTTTTCAGGCCGGACTGAGCTGGCTGACCATACTCAACAAACGTGAGGCTTTTCGCCACGCCTTTGCTCAATTCGAAGCCGAACAAGTGGCGCAATTCGACGAGCGCGATATCGAACGATTATTAACCGACACCGGCATCGTCCGGCACCGCGGCAAAATCGCCTCGACCATCAATAACGCCCGGCGCGTGATCGAAATACGCCAGGAGTTCGGTTCGTTCGCAGCTTATGTATGGCGCTTTGAACCGGCGCCGCACCAGCGTCCGGCCAGCATCACTCACGAAGCCGTCAAAGCCATGCCTACCACGCCGGAGTCGACCGCACTCTCGAAAGACCTGAAAAAGCGCGGCTGGTCCTTTGTCGGGCCGACCACCATGTATGCGTTTATGCAGGCAATGGGGCTGGTCAACGATCATTTTGAAGGCTGCAGCGTACGCGAGGCTGCGCTGACGGCCCGGGCGGAATTGAAGGTGCCCCGCTGAAAATGCCCTTCAGCGGCTAAGCAAACCCTCATTTGAAAGACAAAAACAGAGCGGCAGATGGGTGGCGACCTCGCCCTCGATGCGCCGCCCAATCACATTTGCTTACGGCCTGGACGGTGCCTCACTGCCTGAAGCATTGGTAAACAATGCCCTATACCGGTCGGTTTTTTTGAACTCCGCGAGTTTCTCGTCGTACGCCGTCATCAGGGCGACGATGTCCGGATAGGCGGCATTGGAAAATTTCGAGGCCTTGGAAAAAGCATTCGGATAATCTTTGGTAAATAACACGTCGTCGTAATAGTCGGGCGTGGCGCCGCCGCTTACTTTGGCGGCCCACAGACCGGCAACACGATCTTGCGGAAACAATTGAATCGAATCCAGATCCAGGCGGCGCAAATTCGAAACGGTATCCGCCGCGGGTGTCAGCGCGCTGTTGTAGCCTTCATTGACAGTTTTGTCCTGCCCCGGAAAAACGTTCCAGAAATCCGCGTTATAGGCTGCGCCACGCACCACACCTACGCGTAGATTATCGCGTTTGGCATCTTCCAGGCCATGAATCGTGTAGCGTTGCTTGGTGGTCTTATTGGTAAAGAACACGTAAGAAATCTGCCAAACGTTATTTTTTGGGAAATAAGCATAGTCGCGTCGGTCGAGCACGCTCGATACCGCAAAACCGATATCGGCATCCCCTTTCTTTAACGCAAGCTGGCAGCGGGCGAAGGGTTCAATGTCCACCACAAACGGCACTTTGAGTTGGCCGAAGATTTCTTTCGCGACATCAACGTCGATTCCCGCCGGAACCGTATTCTCAATATAGGAATAAGGAGGAAGCGGCGCGCCGCAAATGGTCAATGTGTCACTGGCGTGACATACACCCGCAAACATCGCCATCGTCAAAAATATCCACTTCGCCGTGCCGTTCAGCATCATTTTGCAATACGTAGAACCTACTCGCATGTCTTACTCGCCCACAGTACACTTATCCTCAAATGGTATACCAGTAAAAGGCCAGCGCAGCCGGATTTATTCCAAAAATCGCCCCCGCAGGTTGAAATGCCAAGCCGTCCGGCGCAACCACCAGCCGGCCCATATCGATCCCCGCCGCGCCGTGATTTGCATCGAATCAATCGGTATAACCTGGGGCATTTGAAGTAGCTAGACTTCCTGAAAAATAGACCAACATTCAGGAAGCCAGGCGATGGTAGCGAAAATTTTTTCTATGCGCGGCATCAGGGCGGCAGTTGGATTGGCGGCGGATACCCGGCTGCCGGCCGCGGTGCGGCAATGAATTCGAACCTGGCTGACTCAGCGGAGTCGCCGGCGCGGGAGGTGCACGGCGAGCGTGAGCCCGGACACCCTCAAGCGGAAGAGCACAACACCCTCGCCGTCGCCGCCTCGCAAACAATCATGCCGGCTCCGTTGCTGGCGCCGCTGCAACCACGCTCTTCGCGTGTGTCACTGGCACAACCGGTAAGCGATAACGCAGCCGGGTATTCCACTGGAACTCGCGCCCCTCTGAAGCATCTCGGGCCCGACGCGCTGGAAACCGCGCGTCACCTGCTACGCGCCCGTGCCGCAGTTGCTGGATCACCTCAAGCGCCGCGGCAAACCCGGCGGTTGGCAGGTGCATTAAGCGGGCGCCCGCTTAATCTTGCGGCGGTCCTGCCCGGCACCGGCCGCACCATCAACCGGCCGTTGCGGCCGGACGTCCCGGCGCGCGCCGAATCCGATACGCCAGGCGCGTCCGACCCGATGCTGAAGGAAGCCTACGAACTGACGAACATCGCCCAATCGATGTCGGCCAGCCTGCAACGGGCGGAGATCTCACTGTGGCAACGGCCCGCGCCGTCCACCGCGCGACGCTGGGCCACCCAGGCGATACCGTGGCTGAAACCGGTGCCGCTGCATGAAATAGCCAGCCTTGCCGATAAGCCCGGCAAGTCGCCGAAACCGCGCAAAGAAGTGCCTGTCACCAGCGCTGGCCGGGAGGAAATCGCCCAGGGCGCCGAGGCCATGCTGACTCGGGTCGAACAACGCCGTCAATGGCTTGATGAGGCGGTGGTCGAATTGACCCATGCGCGTACTCAGCGCGACCGAGCATTAAGCGCGGTGGAGACGATCAGCTCGCAGCCGCCTGTGCCGGTCGGAGCCGCCGCCTACACACCGTTGCAACTGGCACAGGCACAACTGAGGCAGGCGCAGACGCGGGTGCAACGGGCTCGCGGTTTAATGCATGCCGCAAAAAATTCCTTGCATCAGGTGATTCACAGCACCGACCTGTTGGCATTGATCAGCTTGAGTGAGATGTCGGATCAGGCCGATCACCGTCAGGCATTTTCGCGGCAACGGCTGGCGGATCTCAAAGCGCGGACAGAAACGCTGCTGACCCAAGCCGGCGACCGGCGCGCGGCCATCGAACTCGAATTGGCCGCGCACGCCGAAACCAAGCAGACCTTGCTCTCGCTCGATCATGATCTGCTGCAGGCCGAGCAGACCGCGACCCAGGCCGAAGCGCGCTTGACCAAGTTGAGCGCCGAGCTTGCCGCCTTGCCCCAAACCAATCGCGGCTCGTCGGCCGCCTCGCGTAAAGCGGCCGTGCTGCTGGATGAGATCAAACTGACCCAGGGCACCTTTGAGTGCGCCGCCCAAGTGCAACAGCGTTGCCAGGAACGCTTGCGGCAGGTCGACGCCGAGTTCGCCGAACTCAGTCAAAACATCGACCTGTTAATGGCGCAACGGTCCCGGGAAGACCGCCGTTGGCATGCCGCCGACGGCAGTCTGACGGCGCTGCGCGAGGTCTCGTCACACCTGACGGGGCCGGACGAAGCGGCGCCCAAGACCACCGGGACGGCCGCCGTCGAGGCTCGCCGTGACCGGGACGCCATCGAAGCGGTGCGGCAACGTTTCGTCGCCCACCAGACCGAGGCCGCTCATGCATTCGGCCCCTTGGCCGGAACACTGCTGGAAGATGCGCTGAAATCCCTGGCGCTGCTGGTGTCGTCTCCCGCTTCACCAACTCCGCTGTCGGCACACATGGTGCTGGAAATTGTGACACGCGCGCTGGCCGACATTAACCCGGACGCGGACCAGGCTGCGCGCATCCTGAGCACGCTGAGCCGGCAGCCCGTGACACACTGGGTCGAGCTTGCGGCGCAACAGGCCAATCCGGCAAGCCCGAATGCCGCCGCGACAGACCAGGTATCGCGCGACAGCATCGCCTTCTGCCGCAAGCTGGCGACGCTGCCGCGCGGCACCGACCTGCTGCATCTGCTGTCGAGCGACGCCGCGTCGCCGCCGGACGCGTCCCGCTCGCGGGCGCTGCGCGTGTTCTGGAACGCCGATCAAGCGCAGTGCGGCGAAACCCATGCCGAGGTCAGGGCATGGCTGCAGCAGGCGAAACAGGTAGCCCGGGCCAATGTGAAGGCAGACACGACCACCGTGTTCGACGACGTCGACCATGCGGCCTATAACGCCGTGCGCAACGGCTATTTGAGCTACCTGCCCGGCACCGCCTACGACCAGCACAACCAACGCCTGCAAAAGGCGCTGGTGGAATGGGTGATCCGCGCGGCGGCATCGGCCGCGCCGGGAAGCGAGGCCGCTCGCTGGCGCCGCCTGGTGCCGAATCTGAACAAGACGCCGTTCGCCAAGCGGACGTTGAACCGCGCCTACGCTGTCGGTGAAAGCATGGGTCAGGAGTCGCCGCGCAAACAAGTGGATCGCGCAGTCACGCGGCGCATCGCCGCACTTGAACGTGTGATCGCGGCAGCGCTGGAACACCATGGGACGCCGGAATCCAAAGCGGCGGCCGTCGCGGCGCAAGGTGTGGTCGACCACCTGAAGCAGCTCGAACAACGGGGCTCGCATTTATCGCAGGTCAAATTGCGGGAGGCCGACGTACAGCATCTTCGCCGGCGTCTGGCGAACGAGGCGCACCAGCGGCACCTGACACGCCTGTCGAGCGCGGCGACTGCGGCGGCCGAGGCCGGAACAGCGCAAGCGCCAGGGGTACTGCGCAAGCCCGCACCGGTCGAACTGCCGACGTTCTTTACCGACGTCTGCAAAAACGGGCTGACGGCTTACGAGGCGCTCAATCGAATCGAAGAGCATTTACGGGACGTCCTGCCTGCATCGTTATTGCCGGCGGAACCCGCCGACAATAACGATGCAGGCTCGCTCGATGAGGACTTGACCGCCGCGATCCGCTTGTTGAAAGAGCAACACCTGGGCGACCGCAACGACATCATCACCTTCTTCAAGCCTTTTATTTTAGGCAGCCGCTTGCGCGACCGTGTGCGACTCGGCGGCGGCGGCACTCTGGGTTTAAATTTGCCGAACCTGCCTTACGGCACCGCCTCGCCCATCGCCTCACCGATTTTCACGGCCGAAGTGTCGCGCGGCGACGAAGCGTTCGTGCAATTGTTCATGCCCATCCTCGGCATGGAAATGTCGTTCGGCCGGGCGCGCACCGATGCGCAAGAGGCCACCGTCGGTGTTGCGGTCGGACCGCAAATCGTGCCGGGAGTATCCTTGCAGGGCACCTTCACCGCCCGCGTTGCGAACCAGCATACGCGCACCGAATCGACCTTGATACGCTTTCTGCGAAGCCGTCACAAGGACGACGAGATGCGCGGCAATATGCTGCACGCGTTGGTCAGCATGGTGCAATGGGATCTCCATGAGCCGCAACAAGGCAGACCCTACCGCGGCCCGCTCGAAGCCATCTTCGGCCGCAACCCGGCGGTGGTGATCAGCCAGGTCCAAGGCGTCACGGACACCACCACCCTGACGGCGCGGGTCTCCGCCCGGCTGCCGTTTACCCGCTTCAACGACGCGCACGGCGTGGCACAAACCATCAACATCGAGCCCTCGCTCCTGGTCGAAGCCGAACGCACGCGTGACCGACGTGCCGAGGAAGGCGGCCACGTCAGGATAAATGGCAGCAAGAGCGACAACGCGCAACAAAGAGCCGCCGTCACCTTCAACGCGAACCTGGCGCCGATCACGATGCAACCGGTGCCGCTGGACGTCGACGCAAACGGCAATGCACATGCCGGCGAGATCCAACGCGAATCGCTGCCGCTGCAACTGGGCCTCACCCGCGATCTGGCTTTGGCGATAGAGCGACACGAGATTTCACGGTTCCTGATCGACGACAAACAGGATGCCGACCTGGATCGCCATTATTTCACGCCCGTGGATATGCTGGCGGAGATATCCGGCAACCGCGAAGACTGGCTGATGCGCTGTATCGAAACACTCGAACCGGATGGCCAGGGCGAGAAAGACAACCCGGACAACCGAACCCGCGCGGCGATCCTGCTGGATCAGTTCGAGCACGAGATCGAAAGACTCGGCAAAACCACCCACTATTGCCAATACAACGTCAACTATTCAATGAAAGGAGCCGCCGGCGCGAACATCGACGGCTATCGTGCATTGGGCGAACTGGCACGCCAGCGCGGCGATGCTGACGGGATGCGCAATGCACAGCAAGCCATCGACGAGATCCTGTTGCTGCGCAGCACTTGGCGCCCCCTGATGCTGATCGTGCGCGAACGCGCGCGCGACTCAACCACCTACGGCTGGCGCAGCCTGGTGCGCTGGCAGCGCATCTTCAACGTCGACGGGCAGCGCACCGCGGCGCAATTTCCGCCGCCGTGAAACGGGCCTGATTATCCCTTGTTCGGCCGACTCGGTTACGCGGCGAAAGTTTTACGGCGACGACGGAATATTGTCGCGCTTGCGGATTCTGGCCAGCGTGCCGTCCCGGCTCATGTCGGCCAGCGCCGCATTAAATTTGGGTAGATCGTGGAATAGCGGCGAGTGCTTGCCGATGAACAACAAGTACTGAAACTGTGTCAACGGTGCTCCGACCGGCACGATCTGGTCTTCAAGCGCATTCTCTTTCAGCGTCACATTCATCGAAGCATCGTCATCGAGCGTCAGGTCATATTGCCCCTCGGCGACCAGCCTGGCGCTTTCGGCAAGCGAGGGTTTCCAATCGACCTTATGCTCGGTCAGGTTCGATTTGACCCAGCCATTGCCGTTGAAACTGACGATGCTGTAATCCTTGAGATCGTTAATGCCGCGTACGGCCAAAAGCTTGACCAGATTGGGATTCTTGCGCGCAGCGAAGGCGTGGAATTCTATGGTTGCCAGCACGGTCTGCGCCGGCAAGGCATAACTCAGGCGCTCGGGCGTCGCCAGCGTGATCATGCCGTCCGCCATGCCTTCGCGCACCAGCGCCTGGGCGCGCGCCCACGAGTAGACGGTGTGCTGTACCGTTACGCCGGTGCGTCGGCCGAGTTCATCCGCGATGTCGATCCAGGCGCCCCGTGCCACCGCGTTTTCCTGATACGAAAACGGGGCGTAGTCGAAATACACCATCTTGAGCACTTCGTCCGCCCGGCATGGCGCGGCAATACTCGCGGCCCACAGTAGCGCCAGCGTATAGATAAAACGAAAATAGGACCTGTTCGCCATTCGCCTTCCCGGGATATTCCAGTTCAATTAAGCCCACCTGCCAAGTACACGGAACCCGCGCCAACCACCCGGGCAATCCGCTCGATCGGGTAACGGCGTTCAAGAATACTGCATGCGTCGGCGCGGTGTTGCGTTTGGCTATCGGATAAACGGGCAAGTCCCCAGCGCCGTCTTGATGACCCCCGACATCAAATCCCGTTGGGTCGAAAGGGAATAGATGTCTTCGGCAAATTCCTTGCCCTGACTCTTATCGAACACCAGCGGCGCCAGGATCCGATCGCCGACGATGCGGCCCACCAGCGCGCGGGCAAGTTCCAGGGTGGTGGCCGCCTCGGACACGATCATGTTGGTGTCCCGCAAAGCGGGTTTCATGAAGGCCTTGACCAATTGTTCATGCGCGCTTTCCTGCGTCAGCGGCCAGATCACGGAGACCACCACGTAGAGTTGGTCCCACTGGGCTTCGGTGAACATTGCCTTCCAGCCGACCAGGATTTTACTGAACACCTCCACTTGGTTCTGGGCCGCCGCCGTTTGCAGCACGGAGATGTGGGAATTGATCGTCGCCGTATAGGCCTTGAACGACGCCAATCCCGTGAAATCCGTCTGGCCGCCGATCAGTGCTTCGATATATTTCATCGAATTGACAATGATGTTTCTGGCCGCGACACCGAACGCGGGATTGGTGACGGGTATCTCGTTGATGGTCTGGGCCACCGCCAGCACCTTGTCGCGGTAGGCAACCAGGCCCGGCAGCCATTGTTTGTCCTTGCTGTATTGAGCATAACCGGAGATGATCGAATAGATGCCGAGCGGAATATGGCAAAGCGCTTTGGCATAGTCGTAAATCGGGTCGGCGCTTTCCTTGATGAAAGTGGTGCGCTCGTCGACCAGCAGCGTGTAGCGGCCGCCGTCGTAGGTGGCTTCCGTGTAGAGGAACGGGTAGATGGCATGCCCGTACTTGACGATATTGGCGGCATAATTTTCCCGCATCGTCGCATCCATGTCGCGGATAAATTCACTGGCTTGCGCCACATTATCATGGGCCCAGGTTGCGGCCGTAGACGGGTTGGGGGGCGGATAACCGTTGCTGGAATCGATAGACATTGAGGTCATGCTCCTGGTGTGGGTCGAAGAAGAAATCGAACTGAACACTAAAACACATGCTCGGCCAGCGGCAGGCTGAAGCAAAACGCGCTGCCGGCACCCGGCGTGGAAACCACCTCCACCGTGCCGCCGACATGTTCCAGCTCCCGCAGACAGGCACCCAGGCCGATACCGCGCCCCGACACTTCGGTGACTTGCTCGCGGGTCGACAGCCGGTCGGTAAAGATCAGCCGCAGAACTTCCGCCTCGCTCAAGCGAGTCGCGGTCTCGGCGGTGATCAGCCCCCGCTCGACCGCCTTGACGCGGATCTGTTCGGGGTCGATGCCCCGCCCATCGTCGCTGATGCTCAAGTGCAAACGCGCGCCGCTGCGTTCGATGCGGCAGTGGATCCGGCCGGATTCGTGCTTGCCCGCGGCCAGCCGGCTGTCGGCATCTTCGATACCATGATCGATACAATTGCGGAACACGTGCACCAGCGACTTGCAAAACGGCCCCAGGATGCGCGGATCGACAGGCACATCGTCGCCCTCATAACGGATCGGTTCGATCTTGCGGTCCAGCCGGGCCGCCAGTAGTTCCGCGGGACTGAAATGCGGCACCAATAGATCGTGCAGCGACCGGTAACGCAAACGGCGAATCGCGTCCAGCAGCACCTGTGTTTTCTGTTCGCTCAAAGGCAGCAGGGCCGTGGCGCGCGCTTCCAGTTGGTCGATGCGCTCGACCGCTACGCTGACGGTTTTGCCTTCGGCAAAGTAGTCCTCGCCCAGCGTTTCCCGCAACAACACCAGGTCGGATGCCAGCGGTTGGGCCAGATCGACTTGCGCCAGTACGCGCCGAATGTCCTCTGCAACGAAGCCGTCGGCGCCATCGCGCAAAGCGGCCAAACGGCTTTCCAGCTCATGCAGCCGACGCGGTATGGAGGGCAAGCCGTCCTGCGCAAACAGCCCCTTGTAGGTATGAATCTGCCGATAGATCTCGGCCAGGGCAGCCGATGACGCCATCTCATGCGCCGCCTTGCCCGCTGCGGCTGCGGCGTCGGCTTCATCCAGCAGCGCCGGCAAGGCAAGCGTCTGGAACTGCTGCCACGCATCCAGCGTATCGAGCAAGTCGTTGCGGTTTTCCATCGCGTTGACGATGAATTCGAGCCGCTGCCGTTCCTGCCGCACCTTTTCCTGCAAGGCTTTTTCGTCGCTGATGTCGGTGAGGATCAACATCATCCTGCCCGCACCAAGATATTTATACTCGGCGCCATAATAGCGACCGCCCCACTCATACTCGGTCGGCAGCAGTTCCAGGTAGATGCTGCGGCGCAATTCGTCGCTGCCGCAGGCAAACACGCGCTGGAAGTTTTTTTCGATGTAGGCCTGTTGCGCGGCGTCATCCGGAAACAGCAGCACATGCAACGCGGCGCCCGCGATAGGCCGGCCGAAGATGCGCTCGCATTCATGGCTGTAGTCGGGGCGTACGCGCAGATCGTCGTTGAATGCCAAAAAACCCTGCCCGGAGTTATTCAACAGAACGGCGGTACCCGCCAGCGCCGCAGTCGTTTCCTGTTGGGCCAGGCGCAATGCCTTGGTACGCTCGTCCACGCGTGCTTCCAATTGGCTGGTATGGGCGCGCAGCGCCTCCTGCATTTGCTGCAAAGCCAGCAGCAATTGCGCCGGCTCGTTGCGTTCGCTGCCGCCATTGACGTTGCCGGTCAAGTCGCCGCCCGCGATCCGCTTGGCCACCACGATGGAGGCATTGATCGGTTTGAGAATACTGCGCGTCAGCAGGCGCGCCAGCGCGACTGCAACCAGCAAGGCGCAGCCGAGGCTGATGCCGACCAGGTAACGGGCTTGGACGCCTGCATCGGTGGCACGGTCGGCGGCCAGCTTGTTTTCCTTGGCGTTAAAAGCGATCAGCGACTCGATAGCCGGGTCGAGAGCATCCGCCGCGGTACTAACGGAATCGAACATCTTGGCAAAGGCGTCGTCGAGCTTGCCTTGGCTGACCAGTTGCAATGCGTCATCTTCGGCGGCGAGCCAGCTATCGACGCGCTGCGTCAGCGTGGCATATTGCTTGGCCTCGTACGGCGTCTCGACGTAATCCCGATACTTGCTCACCCACTCTTTGAGCTTGCCTACACGTTCGAGGCGACCCGCCAGCACCTGTTCCCGTGCGGCGCGTTCGGAAGTCGCGCCGGCGAGGTCGGTGGCGGCCCCGATCTGAGTAATATTGTCGCGAATATTTTGTATCAGCGCGCTGCTCTGCATCCGGCTGTTGACCTCAAGCGAGGCCTGGTTCAACTGTCCCACCGAATGCAAGGCTGCGCCGCCCAGCACCACCATCAGCAGCAGCATGATGCCGAAGCCGATGATCAAGCGCGTGGAGATGCGTAGGTCGTGGAAGAATTTCATTTCGATCAGTCAGCTACGCCATCCGCCTCAACGCGATTGCGTCCGCCGCGCTTGGCGCGGTAAAGCGCGGCATCGGCCCGTTCCAGCAGTTCGGCTACCGAGCCTGCGCTTTGCCTTGCAGCCACGCCAAACGAACAGGTTTCGCGCCGGTCGCCGGACAATACAGCGCGCTCGACAGTGAGTCGCAGATGCTCGGCCAGGCTGAGCGCACCGTCCATGTCGGTATGCGGGCAGACGATCAGGAACTCCTCGCCGCCCCAGCGGCTCACCCAGTCCGGCTTGCGCACATTGCCGGTCAGAATTGCCGCCACGGCCTGCAGCACCCGGTCGCCAAGCAAGTGACCGCAGCTATCGTTGACCGCCTTGAAATGATCGATGTCAACCAGAATCACCGACAAAGGCTGCGCGTAGCGCTGCGCACTGTCGCATTCCCGCGCCAGGATTTCGTCGATCCGGCGGCGATTTAATAGGCCGGTCAAATTGTCGGTCGCCGCCGCTCGCTCCAGTTCGCGGCTTTTCAGCGACAGCTCGGCATGCGCTTCCGCCAAAGCGTTCTGCGCCGCCTTGAGCTGCGAGACGTCGACCGCGACGGACGACTTCACCATGCGGCCGTCATGCCAGGGGATCAAGGCCTCCTGTAATTGGTACCAGCGGTTATTGGCTTCGTTGAAATGTTCGAAAATCAGCGGCACTCCGGTCGGTCGGCCGGCCTGTGCCAACTCTTTTCGCTTGCAGAAGATACAGGGCGAGTCCTGCTGATAGATCGCCTGATGGCAGACTTGCCCCACCGCCGCCCCCGTCATGTGCCGCATCGCGCGGTTGACGGTGAGCAATTTAAGCGTGTCGATATCGACCACATACGTAGGGAAAGGAACCACATCCAAGGCGGAATCCCAGGCAAAGATGGGGTCCAGCGCATCCGGGCCGACCGGCGTAGTCATCACCGACTCACGCCTTGAGTTTGATTGCGCGTTCGAAGGCTTCCTTCAGCTTGTCACGCTGGATGGGCTTGATGATGTAACCGATCGCACCGGCATCCAGCGCGTCGAGCACCATGCTCTTCTGGGCATGCGAAGTCGCCATGATGATCCTGGCATCGGGAAAGGACGCGAGGATGGCCCGCGTCGCATCAATGCCGTTCATATCCGGCATGGTGATGTCCATCGTCACGACATCGGGCACGTGCTGGCCATACTTCGATATCGCCTGCTCGCCGGTCTCGGCGGTGGCGACAACCCGGTGACCCAGTTCCTCGATCATGACCATGAGCTTTTTCTGGCCCATCAGCGAATCGTCCACCACCAGGACATTTAAGGCGAACGTCATGATTCTTTTCCTTTCGATACGTTAATTGGTTCGTCAAACAATTCGCGAGATCCGACAAAATCAATTTCTACCGCGCCGACATCCGTAGTCAACGAAATGCGGGCAAACATTGCATTATCGGGGCGGTGAATATTGTGAGGTTCGTGAATCACTACCGGCGGCGACAAGGAGGTGGTCATGCCATATTCCTCGAGATCGGCAAGGCAATGCCCGAGGATGATGTTGGCAAATTCGACCGCAGTTTCCCTGATATATATTTCCTGTTCGTCCTGCTTAATGATCATATCCGCCGTATCGACGCTAAATAGACGGAACAATAATGTTAGCTCAAAACTCATTACCACCAAAATGTTGAGCGTGCCGCCCAGGGCCACAATCACCGTGACCTCGCGCAGCGCCAATACGGCGTAATTGCCTAATGCCGTTTCAACGCCGACGCAGGTAACGTCATATTCCGCCTGCAGGTGCGCCTCCGTCCGCCGCAGCACCGAGCGCATGACTTTAGAGAGGTTATCGCCCATATCCGCAATCTCACTCGTTTGATTGTATGGCTGTGCCTTTCGCTACCGGGGCAGTCGCATTCCTTATGCAATTCCAACACCGCAGGTCCGTGCACATCATTACCCGCGGGTGGCATATCGAAAGGCCTAACCGAGACTATGCGGTAAATTGGAATGGCGCAAATGCTACTGGTTCGCCACGTTATGCTCCATATTTATACCCGCCCCGCTCTCCGACAGCCAAGGCCGATAAGCATGTTCCACGGTACAGATTACATAGTGATAGCGATACGAGGCTAAAAGGATAGCGAAGCCAATATTTATTGACGGATAATATTTCCAATTATTACGCCATACTGAATTTGACATTATTTAACAATTCGGTGTGCAATCGGAAGCAGTCCCGCGCTCACTGAATCGGCCAAAACGAAAGGACCTGGCCGCTAAAGCCAAGTTCTTTTTTAATGTGCCGCCTAGATTAATCTTGCGCGCGTCGAGCAGATCCTGGCGGACATCGACGACGCGGACCACCAGGCCCGGGACACGGACGAACTGCGCGGCCACCTCAAGATCGGTGCGTCGTCGAGCTTTGCAACCCGGGAACTTGTGCCCCGGCTATCTCGTTTCATGACACGGCATCCCGAACTGAATGTTGATATATGTATCGATGACCAACGGCAAGATCTCGTTACCGAGGGTATCGATCTGGCATTGCGTGTGGGTACTCTGTCCGATTCGGGCACAGTGGCGCGCCGCATTGGTTGCTGGCCCCTCGCTTTGGCTGCCTCGCCAAGCTACCTTCAAGCTATGGGTACGCCACAGGTACCGGGCGATTTACTGAGCCATCGGCTTATCAGCAACACGGTCAGCGGCACCAAGCTCTGCAGCTTTCGGCGAGGTGGACACGTCGAGTCGATCCGGCTGACCAGCCGCCTGACCATTTCCATCAACGAAGTCTGCATCGCCGCAGCGGTGGCCGGATCCGGCATCGTCTATACCGGCATCCTGGCCTTGCGCCGGGAGCTCGATGACGGAAGTCTGGTTCAGGTACTGCCGGATTGAGATGTCGGCGCATTCGAGGTCCATGCCGTGTTTCCAAGCCGGCGGGCAATCAAAGCGTCCGCGAGAGCATTCGCCGATTTTCTGGTGAGCGAACTGTCGGACCCGGAAAAATTGAGTCGCGATGCCGGCGCATGATTGCGATGTCCGTCGCGATGCCGGCTCGGTTACACAGGAAGTACACAAATGGAAAAGGCCCCACAGGTATATGTGCCGTTAAGCATAAGCTGGCCGCAGAATTAAGCATAAGCTGACCTCGGCGCCAGGCCTTGTGCCAGTTGGCTGATAGGCCGATAAGGCATAACCTGGCCTATCGGCAAAAAATAAAGCATAAGCTGTCAAAACTAAAATCTACCCTCGCAACAGTCTAGTTTTTTGTTGCCCGTGGCCATGTGGCTAGCGATAGCATCGGTGGTACTCACTAAGAACCACCGGCCCATTCCGAAGCCATGCTCAGAAGCCATCCGCGACCAGTTTTGGGCCAAATCCGGCAATTTAGACGCTGGGACGGCTCAGATATATCGCCGGCGCCGTGACTCGCGGCAGCCCACATTGCGACCGCCACAGCATTTGGGGAGAACACGCAAAATGGAAACCTACGAAGTACCGGGAAAATTCCCCCGCGACACGATGCCGGCGGTGATGCCCGGCGTACAACCCAAAATTGGCGTTGTCCTGCACGACGGCATCTATATTGCGGGTCAAACATCCGAGGAGCGGTACGAACGCTGGCTCATTTGCGAAGACCTGGTCGGCCAGCTCGCCGTTGTCGCGAAAAAGGATTCTGCTGCGCATCCCGAGCAATCTCAGGAACAGACGCTTGAGCGTATGCGAGTATCGGTTGCCCGAAAAACGTGGGTCTCGCCAGATGAGTTGGCGTGGCTGATGCATCGCCTACGCACTCTGCTGGGCTGGTAAAACAGCGTCGGTCATAGGAAAAGCCAACACTAGCGAACGTTCCGGCCATGTCTACTACCCCTTCTCAGTCGGATTCCAATCCAACCCCGCTGGCAACCGACCTCCAGACACTCGGCCACCTGGTCCGCAATCGGCGCGTCACATGCGGGCTCACCAAGGTTGATGCCGCGGACTCGCTGGGTGTCTCGGCCACGGTATTAGCTCGGGCTGAAAGCGGAAAACCTATCGGAACAAAACGGTTATTCAAGATATTGACAGGTCTCGGCCTGGTCACGCTGATTCTGCCGAAGGACGACGCCAGCGTCGCCTTAAACGCAATCGGCCATACGGTCGACTGGCACACCGTTTTTGCAAGCAAATCCCGCGCTGGTAACAGGCAGAGGGCGCCGGCTGTCGTCATGAACAAGACCACTCCTACGCTTTTTCTCGACTTCGACGGGACACTTCACGCCGGCCACGGGCTTATCGACCAGAACGACCAGATAACCCTCGATTCCGGCCGCCCATTGTTCGAATTTGCACCCTTGCTGGTTGAGATGCTCGGGCCTTACCCGTCCGTGGAAATCGTCCTCACGACCTCATGGCTGCAAAAGCTGCCCACGGAGACGGTGATTTCTTACCTGCCGCCGGAACTCGCTCGACGAGTTGTCGACACGACGAAGGGTATCAAGCCACGCCTCAGTTATGTGCTGGATGGCTCCGAGCGGACTTACGTTATCGCCAGCTACGCACATGGCCATAGGCTGAAAAACTGGCTCGCGATTGACGATTCTGTGTTTAGAGCCCACCAGTTCGGTCGCGAACCCGGAGAGTTGCTGGAGCATTTTCTACTACTCGACTCGACGCGCGGTATCAGCGACGAAAGCGCCCAACAACGTATTCGCGAATGGCTTATCGACGTTCACGGAAACCGCTTGCCGAGCACTATCCCGACATAGGACAGGCCAAATCAATTTACGAATCGTTGCCATACGTATCCGCAGGTTGCCCACTCACTTCTGTGACGAAGCACAGCGCATGCCCGGCATAAGCCACACACGATTGCCTGGCGCAATTGGGGAAACGAGAGATGACACAGCGACTGCGGGATATCGTTGACAAGCTGTACAAACCACCGGCCGATGGAGTCCGACAGGTGTTTGCTTTATCCCGAAGCGAAGCGGAGAAATTGCCTCGGCTACCCTCGATTGCAGTCATTTCCGTCACGGCGCCGGAGCGGCCTCTTGCCAGTCTCGATGGATTCGAGCACCTGCTTGTTGATTTGCACGGAAACCTGATCCACTAAGACCGGGAATTTGCATCGAATATTGACCCACGTTACACACTGACCTGCTCGGCAACGGGCAGGAGACTGGAGTGATCGACGTGGCTATATTGGGCA
>Ga0302227_10000542_pt1 | contig 31840 bp, 16 predicted proteins | sample II_Palsa_N1_1_FD_193525 | JGI IMG/M metagenome (GOLD analysis project Ga0302227, IMG submission 193525) | Peat permafrost microbial communities from Stordalen Mire near Abisko, Sweden - II_Palsa_N1_1 | ecosystem: Environmental > Terrestrial > Soil > Palsa > Peat permafrost | place: Sweden... | reverse complement strand
CTTACAACTGAGGCTGTGTGTGGCAACGCTTGCAAATGCCGCTATATTGCATGACGGACTAAAGTTGCTGTTTGCAACGAGCGATGACGCGGCACTTCACGATATCGGTCAAGAGTTAGCTCCTGCGTTTTTCATTCGCATGGCTCCCGACTCAGCGTCCCTCTTCCAAAGCCTGGCTGAGCATGCACCCGAGATCGTCGTTATTGATCTGGATACGATCGTGCCGGAAGGAACCGACGTCTTTGGCTATATCGAAACAGTGCGTGCCGCAGCACCGCAGATACTATGCCTGGTGATCTCGCGGACACCGCTGCGAAATGCTCGACAGCGTGCCAAGAAGGCTGGCGGCGATGAGTTTCTGCTGGCCCCGGTGGACTTTGCGGAGCTTCGTGAATACCTGCTGGAGTCAGGAGCCGAGCACCGCGAACGTCTCGAAGCGAATCGACTGCGCGATGAGATTGCGCGAAAGAATACTTTTTGCGGCATGATCGGCGGCAGCGAAGCGATGCAGCGGATTTATGAGACGCTTCGGCGCGTGGCATCGAGCAATAGCACGGTGATGTTGCGTGGTGAAAGTGGGACGGGAAAAGAGCTGGCAGCGCGGGCCATCGTGTCCTTGAGCCCTCGCCACAATCAGCCCATCATCAGTGTGAACTGCGCAGCGTTGCCGGAGACGCTGATGGAGTCCGAGCTATTTGGACATGAGAAGGGATCGTTCACCGGCGCTCATACGATGCATCCCGGACAGATTGAATTAGCGGACGGTGGAACACTGTTCCTGGATGAGATTGGGTCTCTAAGTCTGCCGCTCCAAAGCAAGTTGCTGCGTGTGTTGCAGGAGCGTGTGGTTCAGCGAATCGGGGGCAAGAGCCCGCGGAAGATAGACTTTCGGCTGATTGCAGCGACCAATGACAACCTGGACCAGATGGTTAAGAAGGGCCAGTTTCGGGAGGACCTATACTACCGTATCTGCGTTATCCCCGTCTTTCTTCCGCCGCTGAGAGAGCGAACAGGAGATGTGCCTTTGCTCCTGGACCATTACTTGAGGATGTATTGCACGGCCGCGGAGCTGCCTCAAAAGCGATTCTCTCCTGAGGCTCTACAGGTTCTAGAGACGAGCACCTGGCCCGGAAACGTACGAGAGCTTGAGAATCTTGCTCAGCGGCTTGCCCTGATGGTCGACGGAGAGCTGATTGAAGTGCAGCATCTGCCGGATAGAGTGATCTACGAGAACACCGCGAGCCATGACGAGATTCTAGTGCCTGAAGCCGGGTTAGATCTCGAAGATGAGCTTGCTCGAATTGAAGTCGCTTATCTAATGGCGGCGATACGCAGAGCTGGAACCAAGAACGGAGCAGCCGCGCTGCTGCAGATTTCTAAAGAGAAGATGAAGTATTTGTGTCGCAAGTATCAGCTGGATAATAAGGGTTAGTATTTAACCCGGTGACGGGTTAAATTTTCGACCCGCGGGCTCGTTTCTCCGAGGCTTGAGTTCCCTACTCAAGATAAAAAAGCCATTTTGTTGGTATTTTTGGCTTTTGCGTGGCTCTGGTAGTTTGGCACGCAGATTGCTTTTACTTACGGCAACAGCTTACAGCAGCACTTCTAAGCTGATTCAGATTCTGAGAGGAAACATATCATGGCTATCCAGAAGAAATCATTGATCAGCAACCTCGAATCAACCAAGAAGTCTACCCCCGTCGCGAAGAACCCAACCGCTGGCGTTTCGGTATCGGATAGCCCTGTTGCGAGCCGCGCAATTCTATCGAAGAAGGCCGCTGGGGGCGTCACCCTGTCGAAGGGGATTCAGCTCTCCAAGTCGACGAAGTTGTCGAAGGGGATCTCACTTTCCAAGCAGTTGTCGTTGTCGAAGAACATCTCACTCTCGAAGAAGCTGTCGAAGAACATCGCTCTCTAGATTGCATTCAAAATTTTCGGGCCCGTGACAGGATCCGCGTAGTTCTTTTTGTTCTTGGTTCTCTTATCGTAGCGTTTTATCCGCGTCACCGGAGGAAGAGCTTAGGCTCTTCCTCTTCTGCTTGACGGGTTCAGCTTTACCAAACCTTGCGATCAAAAAACTCACGGGCTTCCTTGCCTATAAATCCTGCGATGCTTCGATTTTGAACTGCTATCTTTGCAGTTCCAGTCATACCGTCGTGCAAGGAACCGTCGTTGGGTATAAGCGCGTCCGCGACGTAATATTTGAGAATGCCACCTTCTTTAGCAGTTTTGACTGTCTCGAGTGCAGACGCTAGATCCTCAGGAGCTGGCTGCAGATCTTCAACGCGGGCATAAGCCGGGGAGAACTGTCCGTCGACCAGGAGATGGACAGTTGCTCCGGGCTGCACTCGCGGGACGACATACTCCAGGACAAACATTCGAACTCGCATCTGAGTGGTTTCGCCGATCTCTGCGATGGTTGTACCAGCGTCAAGATAGCTGCCCACCAGATCTCGCATGTGGGGTGTCATCACCGTACCCGCGAGAGGAGCGCTTGGGGTAAGCTGTTCGCCCTCTTCCTGAGCGACCGCTTGTTCTAAGCCTGCACGAGTGTGTTCTTGTGTTGTTTCTCCTAGATCAGCTTGCGCGAGCTGAGCTTGTACGCGCTCGACGCCAGTGAGAGCGAAGTCTTGTTGTGTCTTTGCGCGCGCGGCTTCTACTTGAGCATTTTGCATTCTGACCAGTGGTTGGCCAGCGAGAACAGTTTGCCCCTCCACAACAAAAACCGACTCGACACGGCCGGGAACGATGGTTCGAACGATCTCGCGTCTGCTGGGCTCCAGTACAAATCTTGCGGTGACGGTTTCGTGCAGGACTGGGACGAACAAGAGAACTAGAAGTACAACGACAGCAGAAGCAATGCGGGTTGCGGTGAGCCACGAGTGGACACGGTCTTTTTTGTCGAGATAGACGGTTCGAATGAATCTCAGCAAAGTGCGAATACGCGAGCGAAAGATGACTAGCGCTAAAAGGAGGGCGGGCAGAAAAGCCCAATCCGGACTGTATTTGAGAAATACATTGTGCCCGAAACGTATGACTGTGTAGAGGAGGCTGTAGCTGTAGATTCCTGAAAGGACAGCATACAGAATGTAGCCGGCGCGTCTGCGTTTAGGCACATACTCTGCTTCGACTGGAAGCCTGAAGATCTTTCCTCTAACCATTCCTGAAAGGTAAGCTGTCGACTTTTCCTTGATGTCAGAGAAGCCGATCACTTCGGAGAATGCGTAGTAGCCGTCGAGCTTGATGAGCGGATTCATATTCACGATGATGACTGCTATGCCAGTCAGGAGCATGATCTTGTAGGCAAGATCGTGGGAGTCGCTTCCCACCGGAGTTCCCCACCAAACGATGGTTGCCACTGCGCAGAAGATCATCTCGACCCATATGCCAGCAATGATCGTAACGAGGCGTTGCCATCGGCTCGCGTAGACCCAGGCCTCGCTGACATCAACGAAGAAGGCTGGCGTAAGAAAGATAAGATGAAAACCCATCGCGTGGACTTGTGCGCCGTAGTGTTTGCAAGTTAGTCCATGTGCAGACTCATGGAAAAAACCGAGGATTAGAAACAGGACCCAGAATTCAGCAAGGTCACCTGCACTCTTTGTTGTGAAGGTATAGAACTGAACTGTATCCTGCTCAATTTGAGTCCAGCTAGCCAAAAACAAAGTCAACATGAAGCCGAAGAGAAGGAGAGTAAGGGTGGTAAACCATCCGGTGTAGATCCATCTTGCGTAGGGATAGATGCGATCAAAGTAGCGGTCTGGATCCCACGCTGAAAACTGCATGTGGGAGATGTCGCCCCATTTCGACTTGCGATGCGTATGTTGATGCCGATTACTCTCAAGCTTCTGCCTGAGCGCTATATTTTTTTCGAGAGGTGTCTTGTACCAGAAATCGCTCTCGTCCAGGCCCGCGGCGAACTCCTTAAGATCATCGACGCTGTAGACGACGCTGTAACGCTCGGTATGCAGCGCAGCGACTTCCTCGTAAGAACGTATGCCATCGAATAATTCTATGATTCTCCACTGATCGTATGTGAATCGAAAGACTTTGTCCGTGCCGCGGATAAGAGCGGCGATTACGGGTTGACCGTCCTCCGTGTTTTCTTTGGATACGAGTGCCGGATCGAGCTTGGGATACGTAGTGCGGCTTCTGCGCGCGGGAAGATCTGGGAGTGCCGCGTTGAAAGCTTCGGCAAGATTCATCTCGCGATCCTTATAGAGGCGACTGTGCCCGGGATAAGGTCCGGCAACCTATCCTTCAAAACGGCAGTGACTTCAATCGTGCCGCTGCCAGGATCCACGACTGGACTGATGTGTGTCACCATCGCAGTCGTTACCTGATGAAATTCAGGCGTTGACGAAACGGTCACCAGTTCCCCTCTCTTCAGCAGAGCTACATCTGTTCCCGGCAATGTAAAACGTACTTCAAGTGGGGACGCTCCCATTACGCGAAAGAGTTTATCTCCCGTTGTTACATATTGGCCGAGGCGCACGTAGCGTTGCGCTACGACTCCCTTGAAAGGCGCGACGAACTTTGTTTTCTCCAGTTCGAGATCAATTGACTGCAGGTTAGCCTTTGCACTCAGCATCTCACCACGTTGCCGTTCTACCTCGAACTGGCTTGCCGATACCTCGTAACGGCTATGGTCATAAGCCTCCTGTGTGGTAATTCCCTCTTTATGCATTGCCTCGGCGCGTCGCATATCAGTTTCGCGAACCTGAAGCTCTGACTCCCAATTCTTCAAGTCAGCATCGAGACTTTCAACCTTGTATTCAGCTGTTTTGCGATCAGCTTCTAACTGTCGCGCATCGAGCGCTGCCATCAACTGATTTTTTTGGAGCACCGTATCTACATCGGCCGGGAGAGAGATGATGACTCCGGGCCGAAGCGCCACGATATCAAGTTGCTGCTCCAATGTGATCGGGCCGCTGACCACAAGCTCGCGCGATGACTCAACTTTTCTAATCGGCTGAGGATCTATTGTCTGGACTGGGCGCGTCATAGGTGCCGGAGAGACAGGCAGCTGCGCTTTCCCCGGAGCACAACCCAGACTCGTGAGAGAAACAATTAACGCAATCGACGATGCAAAGAAATACTTCATACCGTTCCTCACCAGCTAAACCAGTTCCATAACTTTGTCCATATCCAGAGTGCTGGATCGCGAAATAATACATATCCCAGCGGGCGCATTCCTACTCGGATCTTGGCGAATCCCTGCATGCCTGGCCTTAGGTCACCCTTGGGATTGGGGACTGCGATTCTTGCGAAGAATGCGTGAGCGTCGCCTACAGCTTTCGCTGAGGGGCTGATCACACTGACTGTCCCGCGAAATGTCGTAGCCGGGAAAGATTCGAGTTTTATATTGGCCGACGCTCCAGTCCTGAGAAGCTCGACGTCGCGCTCTGGTATTGCAACATCGACAAGCATCTGGTCTGTGCTTACTAATTCAATCAACGGATCGCCGCTGGATAGCTTCTTTCCGACAAGGTCTTCCACGTGCGGAGTCGCTATGACGCCCTGTATCTCTGCGTGCAGAGTTGTGCGAGAGAGCTTATCACTTAACCTTGTCACTTCATCGCGCAGATAGTCGGCCTCAAGTTGATGCTGCCCTGCAGCCGTTGCATCATTATTGATAAGAGTGCGGGTCATCTGTGCCATAGCGGTGTTGTACTTCGCTTGTGCAGCGGCGAGATTCGCACGTTGACCCCAATCTGTCATTTGAAGAAGTGGGGTTCCAAGTGTCACCGGATCTCCCTCACGGACGAAGACCTTCTGAACGACGCTGTCTTCTTCCGCATGAACATATTGGGTCTGTGCGGCACTTACTTGTGCCTGCCCGGAGACTCGCATTGGGAACGGTATCAAGATCAAGGCGAGCAGCACTGCAAGACATGATGCGAGAATCAGAGAGCGGCGGCGCTTTTCGATCGCCATAAAACGGCGGCGCTTTTCGATAAGCGGCTCGAGTATGCCGATGAATGGAACTTCTTTGTAGAGCGAAGCATTTCGCAGGGCAAGCGTCGCCTGACTCGCGAGAATCTTGATGATCTCGAAGTGTAAAGTTGTGAAAAGGTCCGGGTCGGAGCTTTCAAAGGAGAGTATTCCTAGATTGCCTTCGTCGTCTCCGAGAGGGATAGCGTAAAAGCTACGCGAGCCAGTTGTTTCAAAATAACGGCGAAACTTTTCGCGAGTCTCGGGTCGAGGATCGCTAATCTCCTCCCCCTGCTGAGTGACGTAAACCTCTGTTTCCAGACCCGCGACCCAATTGAGCAAACTATTGAGCACTTCAACCTCGGGGCTAGAAAGATCAAGTTTTTCGACCCCTGAGATAGCTTGTACGTTTATTTTGTTTCTTTGTTCGAGCGCAATCGCGGCGCGCTCGTACGGAATTACGAGTTGCGGCTGATTGACAATAGCCTGCAGGACTCGCTGCAGGTTGAGAGTAGAAGTTATCTCCTGACTGACACTGACCAAGGTTTGGAGGACTTCGATCTTTCGTTCGGCCTGCAAGAGAGAAGAGTTGTGAAGTGCCTGGGCAGCTGATTCGGCCACTTGTGTCAAAGTGAAGAGATCGTCGTCACTAAAGACAAAATCCGGGTCGAAGCTGACGGCTTCGAGGATGCCGGAGAGGGTGTCATCCTTTAGCAACGGTGCGGCCATCAACGAAGTTGCCGGGGTATCAGGTGACAATAGATTACGTTGTTGCAAGGTATGTTCCTCAGCCTGCACTAGCAGTGGCTCACCGGTTTCTCCTAGATCTCCAACAAGACCGCCGCCAGCTACCTGTCGATCTCCTACTCCAGCCGCCGGGTCGTCACCTGCCTGTTGCACCAACAAAAAATCTTCCTGATCGAGCATCCAGAGATTGACCGCGGTAGCCCCCGTGAGATCCTGCACCTTCGAGCAGATCACTGGAAGCAGATCCTGCATTTCAAGTGTTGCGTTGAACACCTTCTCAATATCGTAGAGCTGAGTGAGCCGAAGTACGGAAGAGAGACCCGCATTTCGTTCCGACTCATAAAGAAGCGCCGCACCGAAAGCGACGGCTGCACAGTCCGTCATCTCCAATATGGTCGTCAACGCAGCTTTTGTAGGCGGCTCAGCAAAACTCACAATCTCAACGCAACCAATTAGTTGCTCTTGAAGCAAGAGAGGAACGTAGGTCAGAGAGTTGAAACTCTGACGAATATCAAGATGAGCAAAGTCTTCTCTGCTCAATTCATCGGCATTGAATCGAAGGACGGTGTGCTCCACAGCTACAGCACCAAGACCTCCGGAGTCGAGAGGAATGCCGCCTCGGTCTACCGATACATCGCCTACGGCAGATTTCAACATCCATGTCGCACCTTGAGTATTGATCAGATACACAAGGACTGAAGACTCCGGCAGCAGGTCAGAGATGGCGAGCGCTAAAATTCGCGCACGAGGGCCGCTCTCCAACTCCGCTAGAAGAGATGTTGAAAAAGTTTCGAGCAGAGACACACCGGCCGGATCGTTCAACCCAAAGTCTCCATAAAGCGATGTCGGATATTCGCTAAATGTTACTCTGCTGCGGGCAGTCTGGTTGGATTTTCTTTTTTCCGACTCGGTTGGAGCAACCCAGATGGGAGAATCGAGTGGTTGAGAATTCTGAGACTCATGATCGATATCTTGCACAGCCAGTGTTCAGGCTAATGTCGGACTCTTCGAAAGAAGGCTAGGTTCCTTAGAGCAAGTCGTACAAAGGTTCTTATTTGTGCATTGTTTTGCAGTTTTTGAGCTACAGGTTCTGTGTTCTCACTAATATGGATGTAAGACGTCTTAATGGGGTGAGGTGTTCTTCGTGTCGACCAACCGAATCGTTCTTTGCTTTTCAAGAAACGATTCGATAATTGCTCTTCTATTTCTAGTCTGCAGTTTATTGGGTGGACGAGAGCTTCACGCGGCCCAGGTTAGTGGCGGCTCGTCTGTAGGCACATCGATTACTTCCGCAGGTACACCAGATTTAGTTTCGGGCACGGTGATCAATGCGGCGACCGGACAACCTGTTCGTAGAGCCTTGGTACGGCTGAACAGCCGGGCAGTTTTGACCGATAGTGAAGGCAAATTCCGATTCGAAGAGAACACGGAGCCGAACGCAAATATTTTGACCAGCAAACCTGGCTTTTATTCGAGTCCGGAGTATGGCGACGCGGGCAATCTTTATCTGCAATCTTCTCAGCTGGCAGCCCCGCTCGAAATCCGGCTCTATCCGGAGTCGCTACTCACCGGAATAGTGCTTACGCCTGATGGAACGCCGCTACCGAAGATTTCAGTGAGTGCGATGAGGAGCGTTTATGACACCTCTGATCACCGCTGGATTTCGGTTGGTCAAAAGGAGACAGACTCACATGGACGCTTTCGTCTTCCGGTTCCCGCTGGCGAGTATCGATTGCAAACGCAATATAGCCCGCATGACCAAACTACTGGCGAGGCTGTGCTTCCAGTTGTGATTCCGAATGGAGGCTCGAGTTCACAAGTGATTCGCGTTCATAGCGGGGAGGAACAGACCTTTGAAATACGGCCGGCTGTTAGCTCCGTGCATACTGTCGACCTCTCGACATCTGGACCTGATCCGGGTTTTATGAGGATCTCCGCGCACCCCAGTAGTGGAGGGACGTTGCAACTCAACTCAATGACGCCGATTGGTGGGGGAACGAGAGTTCAGCTTCCCCAAGGAACATTTGCGATAACAGCGAAGACAATGGTGAACAGAGATGCCGCGGAGCTAGCCGAGACAACTGTAACTATCCCGGATCATGACATATCCGGAGTGGTTCTTCAATTTTCCCCGATACCATCAATTCCCGTGGAGCTGGTAGTAGATAGCGCTTCCAACTCTGAGAGTAATCCTCCGAGCCTGTTAGCGCTTGGCCTTAGCTTACAAAGCGAAGGGGCCGATTCGGATGGAGGATCTTCGACGTTGAACCTTGTTTCCCGGCCCAATCAGACATTCTCCTTCCAGGCAGTTCCCGGGAGTTATCGCCTGGCTGGGCGCAATAACGCGTGGTATGTGAAGTCTGCGGCGTATGGCGATGCCGATCTGCTCGGTCAAGAACTAACAGTGGCCCCAGGAGTTTCTGGTACTCCGATACGCGTCGTGGTCAGCAACCAAACTGGCGGTCTTCAGGGAACCGTGAAGCTCAATGGCAATCCTGCGGTAGCCTGGGTGTATCTGATTGCGAACGGCCCGAACGTGCAGTCAGAGTACAACACTCATTCCAGTGCGACAGGAAGCTACAGCTTCGCTCATCTTCCACCGGGCAGCTATCAGGCAATCGCGTTTGAACGACGGCACTCGGCCGACTACCATGATCCCGAAGCGCTGTCGTCGTTCAGTGGCCGTGTGCATTCAGTTACGATAGACGTCAGTGATACGAGCACACTGAACCTCGACGCAGTGCCTGAGGTGGAGTTAATTCCATGAGGCCGTTTCTGAAGTGTTCCGCGCTGCTTCTCTGCTTTACAGTTTTTTGGGTAGCAGGAGCTCACGCGCGAGCTCAGGCGCAGATGAAGCCGGAGTCGAAACACAACGCAGCAATCTCACACTTTGAGATCACGGGTGTAGTTATCAGCAGCATCGATGGAAGCCCAATACCACATTGCAAACTGGCAGCTAGTCTTGAGGTTCGCGGAAGGCCTGGAAATCGCCGCTTGCCTGCCTCGGCCGATAGCTATGAGGCTGATGATCGTGGCCGATTTTCGATCCCTGTGTCTTCGGCAGGGGCTTGGAACCTGAAGGCGAGTGCCCGGGGCTATGTTAGTCAGGCTTATGAAGAACATGGGGTTTTTTCCTCCTCTATTGTTCTGACGGCGGAGTCGCCGACGATTGATATTCGTTTCACAGTCAGCCCTGAGGCGAGTATTAAAGGGTTTGTTCTGGATGAAGCTGGTGAGCCCGTGCGGGATGCGCAAGTTGCGCTCCAATTAGTGCCGACGGTGACTCCGGGTAGTCCACGGGTTGCTGGTGCGGCACGAGAGACTGCCCTCACCGACGATCGAGGAATATACGAGTTTACAGATCTGCCGCCCGGAGGATATCGCCTGTTGGCTCAGGCGCATCCCTGGTATGCGGAGGTTTCACAAAACGGATCGTCGGCGACCGCTGTTGACCCTTCGCTTGACTTCGCATACCCCTTGACCTGGTTCCCTGGCAACAGTGATGTCGCAACTGCGGAGACGATTGTCTTGAATGCCGGCGATATTCGTCAGGCGGATTTTCATCTTGTTCCAATCCCTTCTATACACCTGAAGATCGCGCCCGCGCCACGGGCGGCAGATGCGTCGAATGGCCGGCAAGGGGAAGTTTTCCCAATCGTTGAGGAGGTTGCTTCGGGCTCTCTTGGTCCACGTCCAATTTCGCTCACGACGCATCGCGACGCACAAGGACAATTTGACATCAGTGGATTGACGCCGGGTTTGTATCAAGTGCGGCTTTCAGACGGAAAGTCGACGATGATGAACATAACGGCGAACTCGAACCCAACACTCGATTTTGCTGCTCCGCAAAATGATATCGCGAAGGTTACGATTCATATCGACGCTCCTGCCGCGGTCGCGGAGGAGTTTGAGGGCAGGCCAGGGACGGCTTTGCATGTCAACCTGATTGATACGGATGCGCAACGCGGCACGTTTTCTGCTACGGGAGATGAGGGTGGGTTTGCGGGACGCCGTTTCTCAAGAGGCGCGGCGGCCGCAGATCACACCTTAGAGGTTCCGCCGGGGCGTTATGAGGTTGTTTTGCAGGGAGGAACAAACATCTATCTGGTGGGACTCAATGCAAAAGGAGTTGAGGCTTCGGGGCGTTACGTAACGGTCCCCGCAGGGGAGACGGCACTGACAGTGCATGTTGGGGTTGGCCGGGCGCATGTCGGCGGAATCGCAACGATCGAAGGAAAGCCCGCTGTGGCTGCGATGATGCTGTTGGTTCCGATCACAATCGAAGATCCGGATTCCATTGAATTTTTGCGGTTGGACCAGACCAATACCGATGGGAGTTTCGATGTAGAGAATGTAATTCCGGGGCAATACATTCTGGTGGCTATCGATCGCGGATGGCAGATCAAATGGGGAGACCCGTTGACGCTGCGTCACTATCTGGCACAGGGAGTTCCGATGGAGCTAAAGCCGTCCGCGACGGTAAAGCAAAACATAGTTGCCCAGGCTCCATGACCAATCGTCGAAGGTGCGATTGCGTCGATAACCTTCAAATTGTGTTAGATTCAAAAAGGCCCGCAATACTGCGGAGAGATGGCCGAGTGGCTGAAGGCGCACGCTTGGAAAGCGTGTATACCGCAAGGTATCCAGGGTTCGAATCCCTGTCTCTCCGCCACACACTTTAAGCACTTCCCCTTCAATAGATCCGATCCAAATTCACAACAAACTGAGGCACTTCCGAGCGGTTCAGCTTTGTCCTGCCTGAACCAGCCTGATCTCACATTACCCCAGAACATGCCTTTAGTGGTGACAGATCTTGTGCGGGTGAAATCAAGTGAGGACCTGGCGGAAGGAGCCATTTCATGTGCTTGAACACAAATCTTTGTGGATATTTCTGATTTGTTTAAGGAAAGCGGCTAGGAATCTGGACGATTACCCTAACCTCAACCGATACATTATGTTTTCAATATATATATTGCTTGCTATAAATATAGTTAGACTTAACTGTCTGCGCGTTTGAGCTCCCTCAATGAGCCACCGTACTTCCCTTCCTGCTGGCCGGGTAGAGTTCTCGAAGCCTCGCCCTGTAAACCTCTATAGCGTGGTGATACTCGGAAAACAACTCGGACCTCGGGTTCACGGTTTCGGAATCGTTCATCTTGATACAGGAATCAGCGATAGACCCAAAGCTTTCAGGCGCACCCTGTTGAAGCTTATAGGCATACATCGCCTGAAGGCTGGCGCCCAAACAACCCGCTTCTTCTTCTAGTGGAATCCGAATCACGGTTCCAGTCGCATCTGAGAGGAGTTGGCGCCAGCCAACAGAACGAGAGCCACCGCCAATTACGACAATATGTTCCGGTTTCTTTCCGTCGGAAATGAGATCTAGACCATTGAGAATGCCAAAGCTAACTCCCTCGATCACGGATCGAATCACGTTCGCAGTGGTGAAGTTAGAGGAAGAAATTCCAACGAGAGAGCCTTGCGCCTGAGGCAAATCTGGGGTGCGCTCTCCATTGAGAAATGGCAGGAATGTAATGCCGCCTGCGCCCGGCTTGGTCGCGCTGAGTGCCGCCTCAATGTCCTGCACCGTCTTGCCTAATACCTGCAACGTCTGTGTCACCACATTCGTCGCGTTCATCGTGCAGACCAACGGCAACCAACTCCCCGAAGAAGAGCAGAAGGGTGCAACACATCCACTCGGATCCGATCCTGGTCTCTCGCGGAAGGAATAAACCGTGGACGATGTTCCTAGACTGAGAGTAACGACGCCTTCCCTGACATTCCCTGTGCCAATCGCGCCCATCATATTGTCGCCACCGCCGCTCGACACAATGCATCTGGTCGTCAAGCCCAAGATCGATGCGACTTCCGGACGCACAGTCCCTACAATCTCGTCGACACCTATGAGTTGTGGAAGCGCGTTATAGAGTTTTCCGCTACCGCCGTCTATCTCATTTAGAACTTCTTCAATCCAGGTGCGCGTGCGCACGTCGAAGAACGCGGTTCCCGAGGCGTCGCCAAACTCGGCGCACACTCGTCCAGTTAGCCAGTAGTTAAGATATTCGTGCGGAAGGAGAATATGACGAATCCGATCAAAGTTTTGGGGCTCATTCTCTTTCAGCCACAATAGCTTTGATGCCGTATATCCCGTGAGAGGGATGATCCCAAATTTCTCAAAAAATGCCGCGCTTCCGCCGAACCGCTCTATCAAAGCTAGATTCTGAGGTGCTGTCTCGGTATCGTTCCACAGCTTGGCTGGACGAATGACGTTCATCTCCTCATCCAGGACGACCAATCCGTGTTGCTGGCCTGACACACCGAGAGCGCGAACCAATCCCTCAGATACCTCCGCGAGAGCTTGCTGAACGGCCACGACCGTCGCGTCGATCCACCATTGGGGATCTTGTTCCCGAGCTCCGGACGGTCGCTCTATCAGAGCATGCTGAGCATATCCATTGCCGAGTCGCTTGCCATGCTCATCAACCACGATCGATTTTGTTCCCTGCGTACCGCAATCGATTCCGAGAAACATGTAGAACAGTCCTTTTCAGTAGTGAACAAACTTGAGCGTTGTAAATCTGGTGAGAAGCGATTCCAAACATTTTCAACTTCGCTGTCAGGAGATCGCTGGTCTCAGATTTTGACCATGGTCCTCTGAGGCAGCGGCAGCAAAGCCGCTACCTCCAGAGCTTGATCCTCGTTAATTCGCGGTCAGCAGTCCGTGTGGGTCCAACACGAATTTCCTGGCCACCCCAGAATCGAAGTCGCTGTAACCCTTAGCCGCATCGGCAAGCGGGATGACGGTAGCATTCACGATTTCGGCGATGGGCAGACGGTCATAAAGGATCGCCTGCATTAGCTGTCTGTTGTACTTCAGTACAGGGGTCTGGCCGGTGAAGAACCGGTGAGATTTCGCCCAACCAAGACCGAATCGCATCTTGAGGTTTCCTGATTTCGCTGCTTCGTCCGCGGCGCCGGGGTCTTCGGTCACGTAGAGCCCGGGAATGCCGATACCACCCGCTGCACGAACAATCGACATCAAGGAATTGAGAACGGTCGCTGGAGCTTCCTTTCCATCTTTGCCTTGTGCCCTCGCTTCGAAGCCGACTGCGTCGACTGCCGCATCTACTTCTGGCTTCCCGACAATCTGCGCGATCAATTCTCCCAGATTATCTCCCTTGGTCAGGTCGACCGGGGTGAAGCCTACCTTTTCCGCGTGCTGCAACCGCTCTGCGTTCATGTCACCGACCATCACCAGTGCTGCCCCCAGTATCCGCGCCGATGCTGCCGCCGCCATCCCTACAGGGCCTGCTCCCGCGATGTATACGATAGAACCGACACCAACGCCTGCCATGACCGCACCGTGAAATCCGGTCGGCAGGATATCAGACAGCATGGTCAGATCTTTGATCTTTGACATTGCTTGGTCTTTATCTGGGAACTTGATCAGGTTGAAATCGGCATACGGGACCAGCACGTACTCCGCCTGTCCACCGATCCACCCACCCATATCGACGTACCCATATGCCCCGCCCGCGCGGCCTGGATTGACGTTCAGGCATACGCCAGTCTGCTGCTCACGACAGGTACGGCAACGTCCGCACGCGACATTGAACGGAACGGTGACGAGGTCACCGACTTTGAGGTACTCAACGTCTTCGCCGGCTTCGATAATTTCACCGGTGATTTCGTGACCGAGAACCATTCCCGTCGGTGCGGTGGTCCGGCCTCGCACCATATGTTGATCCGAACCGCAGATGTTGGTCGAGACAACCTTGAGAATGACGCCGTGCTTGATGTCTTTTCCGGCAGGGTTCTTCATTGTTGGAAAATCAATCGATTGGACCTCGACTTTATTGTGTCCGAGATAAACGACTCCGCTATTTTGTGCCATTCTTTTTTCTCCGTTGTATTAGAACTCGTCGTAAGCGATGTGGTTGGCAGGCACGCCAAGTTCGTAAAGCATCTTGTTACATGCCTTGATCATCATGGGTGGACCGCAGAGATAGTACTCGGCGGCTTTTGCGTTGCCGTGCTCCCGCAAATGTTGTTCGAGCAAGACTTCATGGATAAATCCCTCGTGGCCACTCCAGCGATCTTCTGCAAGGGGGGACGAAAGAGCGAGATGAAAGCTAAAGTTAGGATGCGCTGCTGCAAGCTCTTCGAAGTAGTCCTGGTAAAAGATCTCCTGTCTTGAGCGGGCACCATACCAAAAACTCACTCTTCGCGCGGACTTCTCCGTCTCAAGAAGATGAGACAGATGTGCCCGTAGAGGGGCCATCCCCGCGCCGCCCCCGATATAAACCATTTCGCGCTGGGTTGGCTTTATGTGAAAGTCCCCAAACGGGCCGACCGCTGTAACTGTGTCTCCTGGTCTAAGGCTGAACATATAGCTTGATCCCACGCCCGGCTCACAATCCTGGCCAGGAGGTGGCGTCGCGATACGTACGTTGAAGCGCAATGTGCCTTCCGTCTGCGCGTTGCTCGCGATCGAGTAGTTGTTCTTCTGCCCCCCTTTGGGATTGTGCGCAACTATATCGAAGACGTGTTGGTTCTCCCACACTGTCGCAAAAGGTTGAGACACATCGAAGTTGCGAAACGGGATCGACTCATACGCTGGTATGTCGAACTGTAGATAGTCACCTGCAGTGAAGGCGACCTCGTCACTTTCGCTTACTGGGACGATTACGAGCTCTTTGATAAAAGTTGCGACATTGCGGTTGCTAACAACTCGAAACGCGTGCTTCCTCTGTTCGCGAGCCCCGACACCGCCGGGATTACTGACATTAATCTGGAGCAGACCGTCACGCTCTTCGATGGGATATGTAGCAAGACCACGGCAGATCGGCGCCCGCGCAGGTGAGCCGTCCTCAAGATAAAAACGACCATTGTGTTTAGGGCATTCCACTATGCCCCCCTTCACTAGCCCATCTGCAAGATGGGTATTCCCGTGGGTGCAGATTCCATCGGTAGCATAGAGCTTGCACGACTCGTCACGATAGAGTGCGAAAGTCTTTTTCCCGTAGTCGAATCGGACGACATCGGCTGGACCTAGATCTCCTGGTTTACATGCTGAAACCCAACCCTCCGCATCGGGCTTTCGGTCTGATGTATAGGGTGTCTCGTTCGTGTGAGCCCTACCCTCGGGAAGGTGGCGTTTGACGTGATACGCCGGGTCTTTGACTTGTTTGAGAACCGCCGGGACGATCTCACGCCATGCTGCAAACAAGCTTGGATAAGGGGTAGGGCAGTCATCCTTGACGGCTTTGTGCAGCTGCGGAAGTGCGTGAAACGGAACAAGCGGGTACATGTGGTGTTCGACGTGGTAGTTCATGTTCCAGTACAGAAACCGGTTGACAGGGTTCATGTAGACAGTGCGGCAGTTCAACCTATGGTCAAGTACATTCTCTGCAAGTCCAGCATGCTGGGTATAGCCATATACAACCATCAGCCAGGTACCGAAAAGGTTGGTCAGGCCGATGAACATGAGGGGAAGAATACTGCGGCTATAGATCGACAACCCAATGACTGCCGCGTAGATAGTCGTGTAGACGCGAGCTTTGCGGAAGACCTTAGAGAATTCTGTTTCTGGAATAAAGGTCTTCTCCTCGGCAGACATTCGACCGAAGGAGTGCATCACAATATGCTGGAAATACTTCGGGTAATTGCCGAGATTGAAGAAAGACATGATCATTGCTTTTATGTCTGGTGGGCGGGGTACGGCGATCTCGGGGTCACGGCCAACGATAATCGTGTCGCTGTGATGTCGAGTGTGGCTCCAGCGCCAGACTGTCGACTCGCGCATCACCATGAACGACGCAATCTCGTACAGCGCATTGTTCATCCAATCTGTCTTGAACGCAGTACCGTGACCGGTCTCATGCCAGCGAGAGTCAGACGTCGAGGCATAGAGCACACTGTAGATGATGTATGGAAGTATTGCCCACCACGAACCCCAAAGCAGATACGTGGTAAATCCGCTACCGAAGATTAGGGCGAACCATAGAAGCGTGTTCAGGATAGCGGGTCCGTCCCGTCGTTCAAGCAAGGTTCTCATCGTGGCACGCGGAACTGCGCACTGGTACCAATCTGCTTCGGCTAATCCCTTCTCTACAGCCAGGGTCGAGTTCACCCCAATCAGACTGTAGTCCAGCGTCTGTGCGAGCCGAGGAAGTACGTGGGTGTCGTTAGTCATATTCGAATCCCGTGAAATAGTGTTGTTTGTTTTGAACTTTGGCACTCTATGCCGAGGGGAGAAAGTTGCCATCCGACATTAGGAGCTGAGAACATTTAGCGTGTATAGATTGATTGGTGCCTGTGACGGCGACGTCATCGTCGCCGTCACACTTGGCGCCGCTACGTAGTATTCGACAGTGGTGTCCTTCACCTGGAATGGGCCAAGCTGCGCGCTGTATACGGAGCGGCCAACGTGATCAGCAGAAATGACCTTCCATTGCCGATCCCCGATCGGGCGGCTGTAGAGTTTTACATCTGTGATCGAGGTTTGACCTGGAAGAACGATGTAGATTCGTGCGCTTTCTCCGGCACTAAGCAACGAGGGTCTTGTCGGGACAAACAGCCGGACAGTTGTTGTGTCTGCGGGTGCGATGGCAGCCGAGTAGGCGGCATCCACCGCGGGCGGTAGTTCGCCGAGGAATTCCTTCATCGAAAGTCGCAGCCGCTCGAGTGCGATACGGACAAATTTGTTTTGCATGGAGGCGAGTTGACCTTGATCATTTCGAGTCGCAACAACTGCCTCGAAGGTCAGCATGGTGTCTCGAACCAACGGAGCCATCTTCAGCCACAGCGGAACCGCATTCTCCATGACGAGCGATTGCGCCTCCGCAACCTTCTTCTGCTCCCGCAAGTTAGTGGCCTGTTTCAAACACGCGCCGATTTGGTGTGCTATTTCTAAAGCATCACAATATGGCACCATCATGTTGACGAAACCTGAAAAGTATCCGATCCGATCACGCTCGAGAGGGGACGCAGATCGCGCCGTCAACTCGGCTAGTTGTTTGGCAACACTTCTCTGTCTGTCGAGCACCGCGAGTTCGGGCTCGACATCGTCATACGTAAAGGCTTCGTTGAAATCCGCTGTGATGGTGTTAATCCTGGCAAAGCCCTTCTCGTCATACTTCCCCAGGAAGGTTGAGGAGATCGTGTGGTGACGGTCAGCGTCCTCGAAGATTGAGGCGAGTTCCGCTGCGCGGCTTCCAACAGCCTGTGTGGCGCAGTAATGGCGATAGTTCTCAGCAGAAGTGAGGCTCTTGTCCCACGCAGTACGGGCAAAGTACGTTGCCGTTGGATCGGCAACCCGGTGGCGCCAGTGGATACCTGCCATTCCCTGACAGCCAAAGTCGCGTGCGCGCTCCATGGAGGTCTGCAGTCGGCTTGCGCGAAATTGTGGAAACCACATCGATGGATCGTCTTCGAGCCACGGGATGGGCCAGCGTTCGCGCGATCCGAGCTTGCTGAAGGACTCCCCAATAGGATCCCAACCGAGGGTGTCGTCGAGAGAGGAGAAGATAATGTCTTCAGGTAGACGTCGGTGCAAATCCTCAAAGTGGCGTGCGATACCCCCCCATCCGCCGAGTACGAGCTGCTTAGATGGGGCGTGCTTCTTTAGGAACTCGTGCGCCTGCACGAAAGGCGTCACCGAGAGGCTAACCTCTTTTTTACGGCTGTCCCAGTTCGAGTCCTCATCCTGCCAAAGCCACACATAGTCGACCATGGGGTAGCGTTCGAGGAGGTCCGCCAGTCGCCGCTCAAGAAGGTCTTTTCCAATGCGCGATTCGACCAAACCGCCTGGGAACGACTTCGACTCAGGTGGTAGTGCACTAAGAGTCTCGGCTGGGTTGATGTACGGTTCAAATCCGATGCCAGTCCTGATACCGATTTGCTGCGCGAATGCCAGCGCTTTGCGGAACATAACTGTGGTGCGATCAGCTCGGTCCCAATTGTCGGCCGCAAGACGGGTTGCATCGCTGCCGAAGGTCTCGCGATCGAAGAATTCAGCTGCCCCCATTTTGTAAGTCGAGGTACGTTGCGGAAGATAACCCCACGAGGTCATGGTTGAATCTTCGAGTGCGGCTGTGTGCCCGCTGCCAGCGAAGTCAAATGACAGGTAGGACTCAGCAAGCGGTGGGTTTTGCGTATAAACGTGCATGCCGAACATGTTGATGCGCATGCGTAATATGGCAGCGAAGTAAGCTTTGTAATCTTCGTCGTTGTAAACGCTAATGCAATTGAGGAAGTCGGGCCAGGGCAGTAAACCTCTCGTAGTGAACTCTGGTGTTGCCGTCCATGCGCTGCCTGCCGGAGGCAGATGAAGACCACGGACAGCCTCGATCGGAGCTGAGGTCCCGTCAATTCCAAACACTGTTCCCTGGCGTTCCAAGAAATCAAAGACGGCGTACAGTAGCGCTTGTTCACTGGCTGCGCGCAATCTTATGCTCTCCGCAACCATGGTGATCTCGTAATCTTCAGCGCCCTTGAAGGCGCCGTCTTCGATGCTAAGGGTAAATTGCAAGCTGTTTCGTTCATCGTCCGCAGTCTCGCGGATCTCCCAGGCTCCGTTCAGCATATGTAGGCCGCTGCAAAGCTCGATCACGGCGAGGCGTGTCTTGGTAGACTTTTGGCCTAGTAAACGAACTCTTATCCGGTTGCTAGTTGCAAGTTGACCAAAGCTGCTCTGTGGCAAAAAGATACCGCCAGCGGCCGCAAGCGCACTGGTTTTCATGAAGTCTCTACGATGCATGTTCAGGCGTCCTTCGTGCCCCACCAACTGGAAATCTCCTCCAGAGAGCGGTTTTTCGTTTCTGGTAGACAGCGCCAGGCAAAACATACTTCGACAACGCAAAACCCGGCATAAAGAAAGAAGGGGAATCCATGACCGAAGTGCGAAATAAGAGAGCGGTTCTCGTCGAGCATCGGAAACGTTTGTGAGACCGCAAAATTAGCGATCCAGAGAACCGCCGTACAAAGTGCCATAGCCTTCGCACGCAAATCAGATGGGAAGATCTCGGATAAGACGATCCATGTGACCGGCCCTACCGAGAATGCGAAACAAGCAATGTAAACGAAAACGAAGAGGAGCAGCAATGACGACGAACTTCCGTTCATGATTGCGAATCCCATTGCAACAAGACACACCATCATCCCCAACGATCCGGTCAGCAAGAGCAGTTTGCGCCCTGCGCGATCGACGAGCGCCATGGCTAGCACGGTAAACACCACATTGACCGCCCCAAGCAATACCGTTTCGAGCAGAGACGCATCTCCCGAGTGGGTCGCGCGATTGAAGATGATCGGTGCATAGTAGAGGAAGACATTGATTCCGGTCACCTGCTGCAGGATTGCCAAAACAAGTCCGACGGTTAGCACTCGTCGCATGTGGCTCGTTGTCGTTGCCGTTTGCCCTTCGGCTTCGAGGATCTCCTGGAAGGTATCGGCTCCGGTTCGAGCGGCGACCCTTTCTGCCTCTTCGCGACGTCCACGCATCAATAAGAACCTTGCCGTCTCCGGGACAAAAAACAACAACGAGAGAAGCAGAACCGACGGCACAACGCCTGACGCGAACATCAAGCGCCAGCCCACATTCTTGTTCCATTCGAGCGTTCCGCTCAAGTGGATCCGGTAATTGACCATGTAGATGATCAGCATGCCGGAGACGATGGCCAGTTGGTTCAAAGCAACCAAACGACCTCGCCATTTTGCAGGAGCCGACTCCCCAATATAGAGAGGGCTTGCGACGGAGGCGGTGCCGATTCCGAGACCCCCAATGATGCGGAAGAAAATGAACAATGTAAAGTTCGACGCAACAGCCGTGCCTACCGCGGAGATGAGAAAGCAGATCCCGGATAGCAGGAGCATTCTGTGCCTGCCATATCGGTCACTGCCCCTGCCGGCCGCAGCAGCACCGAGAACGCAGCCAGCGAGCGCGGAGCTGGCTGCCCAGCCTGTGGCTGCTGCACTCAAAGAGAAGTGATCTTGTAACAGCCCGATAGCACCTGAGATAACGGCGGTGTCATAGCCAAACAGAAGTCCTCCAAGTGCTGCAACCCCAGTGATTACGACGAGGTAGCCACGACCTGAAAGGCGATTGTTCTTATGAGCGTCGACCGAGATCAGTGTGGCTTCATTCATAGGTTGGTTCTACTCGCGACAGCGAGTCTTCTGAGTCCCTGGGTCTTATTGGCTCATCCAATGCACTAGAGAGTGTGCTCTTAGCAAACGACGATAGACAATGCTCAGGAAAATAAGATATATATCCCAGATGAATCTGGTCGGCAAACATGGTTCTTGGAAACCCAAAGGTATCCCTTCGTTCGAGCATTCTTTTGCCTACCCCCGCCGCATTGATCCCTCCCGACGCTATGCCGGATAACCCTAAGCGCCTTTCGAAGACCTATGCTCGTATCCGGTTCGGACGAGTCGTCTTTGGCGATGTCTTGTACTCGAAAGGAGGAAGTGTCGGTCCGCGCCGACAGATGGACTATCAGCTTGTGATCATTCACAGCGGTTACCTAACCCTTACCCTCGATGACGAGATTCTGGAGGTACCAGAGAACCACGCGATCCTTCTCAGCCCAGGGCACCGAGAGCACTTCTCCTTTGCGCGCGACCAAGAGACCCGGCATAGTTGGATTGCTCTGGCCGCCGACGCTCAGAGCGAAGAGTTGAAGAAGGATTTTGCTCTGTTCCGAGGCCCTTTTCCTTTTCTAGGACGAATGGCGAGTCTACTCGAGATTGCTCGTCATGGACTAACTCCTTCTGTAGAGGCTGTCCCTCTCCACAACCGAGTCTACGAGGAGTTGGGAACCGCTATTCTTTGCGCCTTCGCCTGTGCGGTCTCAGACGGACATAAGGCCTCAGAGAGCAGCCAACCAGTATTGTCAAGGATGGAACGATTCATTGCAGAGAACTATGCCCGCCCTTTGACGCTCGATCTCATAGCCCGTGCGGGCGGAGTATCCCGCCAGCATCTGCTGAAGTTATGTCGTTTGTCCGGCAAGGCAACTCCGATGGATCATCTCTATGCGAAACGCTTAGAGGTCGCATCGGATCTACTGCTTCACACTGGCTTCTCAATTGCGGAGATCGCAGAACAATCGGGCTTCCTCAATCAATTCCACTTCTCTCGCAGATTCAAACAAAGACTTGGGAGTAGTCCTTCTGCCTGGAGAGGGCATCTATGGAAACATCCCCTTAGGAAGCGACCAAGCTGATGATGGCTTAGATATGGGACCACACGCGCCTACCAGGATATCTTTGTAGGGAAGCACTCCGAGAAGAGATCATCGTAATAAGGCTTCAACTCCGCCAGGTTCGGCTTGGAATGCCCTTTGGAATAGAGATCGTATTTGTTGAACTCACTCTTATGCCTGCGTAGACGCACGAATCACCAAGGAGGGCCGCAGGACGATCGAGCGGGGCGTGGATCGCGGACGCGCGCTAAGCTCGAGCGCCATCTCTCCCGCCACCCGACCAAGTTCCTTGGTGCCCTGGTCGATAGAGCTAAGTGCAACGCGAAGATATCCCGCGTAGCGGAAGTTGCCGCAGCCGATGACCGCGACATCCTTCGGGACTTCGAGACCTGCCTTGAGTACTGCTTCGATTGCGCCAATCGCGGTCAAATCGTTGTAGCAAAACACCGCGTCCGGTCTGTTTTTCAGTCTCAACAGCTGCACCATGGCGCGAAAACCGGCAGCATCACCAGCCTCCTCAACTAGTTCGTTTTTGACCACGTAGTTCATTGGAAGCTTTCGACCCTGCTTTGCCAGCGCATCGGCGAAACCTCGATGGCGATCGATAGAGGGGCTGGTGTTGTGCCCGCCGATGTGGGCGATACGCTTTCTACCTATCGCCATAAGGTGCTCGGCTGCGAGCTCTCCAGCGCGTACATCGTCCGATCCAACATAAGGCATTCTGGTTTTGGGATGGTTTCGGTCGACGAGTAAACAAGGCACCGAACCTTCAGAGACTTCAGCAACTCGATGCAACCCAGCTCGGCATGAGGCAAGTATAAGAACATCGACACCTCGCTGGGTAAGGGTCCGTAGTTCCTGCGCCTCTATCTCAGGGTCCTCCTCGGAAGAAGCCATAATCAGAGCGGTTTCGTTAGTCCGCAACAAAGAGGCAAGAGATTTGGCAAACTCTGCAAAGAATGGATGCACCAGATCGGGCACGACAAGACCTATCGTATGCGAGCGCCCGCTGGCCAGGCCCCGAGCGAGCATATTGGGTCGGTAATTTAGTTCCTTTATCCGCTCTAGAACTCGCCGACGTGTGTCTTCGCCAATATCTGTCTTGCCTCGAAGTACCTTCGATACCGTGACGACCGAGACCCCGAGATCGCCTGCGATATCCTTCATCCGGATCGCCATGGTCGACGCCTCCCCTCCCTATCGTACAGATCTGAAGGGAACGGCCGACTGACCTTGCTTAGTTTAGAGCCGTAACCTTGGTTCAGGAGAATCGAGTTGTTCGCCAAAGAACGACGCTGCCGGTCCCTAGACTGAGAAGAAGGAACACCGAAAGCACGCAAACCCACATCTTATTCATGGCGAGAGACGGCGCGCCTGCCCGTAAGCCCAACCACACAAAGAATGAGGTGGCGGCAAGAACAATCGCATAGTCCCACCATCGATGGCGCTCTGCTGTATTAAACTCCTCGCCACCCATGGCGGAGAGAGTCTTGTAGTAATCAAGGTTGTAGCGATCGCATTCGCGGAGAATTGCCTCGTTGCGAGAGCTATGTTCTTTGCCCGATGCCGCAGCCGAACTGATAAGAGCAGCCCCTGCGATCATCGTCGCAGAACCTGCGATCATCAACAGCTTGTGCCGCAGATCCGCTCCAGCGAGTTCGTGAAAGACGAGTGCGGCCCAAGCGAGTCCCCATAGCTGGTTTGTGTTGGACAGCGGTATGCCGCGTCCGATACCTAAATACTTCGCCGCGAACTGTTGGAAGAGATCTCCAATCACCCAAACGAACCCACCCAAGAACAACCAGAAGATCACAGCATGAGCGTTCTGCAACTCCACCTTCATCGCATGAGCCCCGCCGCCCAGCGTCGCGGCCAATAATCCCACGGTAGCGAGCTCGCCAACGGTGAATGCCGTCACAAACGAGAGCGGATTCATGCCGCTCAGGTAGGCCTTGCGATACGGTACGTACATTGTTCCCCACATCAGACAGGCACCGAGCGCAGCCACAATCCCATGCATCGCATGTTGTGGATGCGAGCCATTCTCACCATGCATGCTGCTGACGCCGAGCATGATGGCCGCAGCCACGATAGCAAAAGCTCCCAAAACGACACGGAGCAATACCTTGCTTTCGGCACCTTCGAGCTCTCGGAAAAGCACCCTTGCCCAAAATAGACCGACTAACACATTTGCGTTCCACATGGGAAAGGCGACTGCCAATCCCACATCACGAATGGCGAAGACCGTCAGTGTATTGGCAACCCCCCATAACGCGCCTGCCAGTAGCGCCCATACGATCAAATGCTTCTTACTCATCAGGTCGGCCCAAACATAACCAGTCCCCTTGAGCAAGGTGGGAAAAGTCCATCGCGCCGTAAAGACTCCGGCTACCATGCAGAGCGAGATGGCGAAGGGCGATAGTCCAATACTGACAAGCTTAGTCGGCGCTTCAGCAGCGCCCAACCATACCCCGGCGACGAGCCCACAAGTGACCCCCAATCGGTGTATCGACTTCATCTGCTTATCGGTACTCTTTACGACGATCGACATATTGCCCCGCACTCACGGTTATTCAGCGCAACGCAATCAGCAGCGCAACACCTAAGATAAGGACGCAACAAGGAACGATGAAGTGGCTATCGGTCAGAATAATTTTAAGTGAGCTCAATCGAATCATCCTCTTCACAATAGCCATCGCCTCTTACGGAGACGTGACGATCTCCCCTCAGGAGATCCTGCTAACGGAGCTGCTCTGTGATGCAGCCCCATCACTGGATGACTCGGCAACCCACCGTAGGCGATCGCTTCGGTGATTTGCTCTGTCAGCACTAGAAAAAGACCTTCAGCGCGAATTGTATCTCGCGTTCCGTCGTGGCAGTGGTCGATATCTGTCCAAAGGTTGTGTCGTTAACCCCAGCATCCGGGATTCCAAGTGGAGCTTCATTGAAGAGGTTGAAAAAGTCGACTCGGAATTGTAGGCTCGTCTCTCTGGTGATCGGAAGCGGGAACGATTTATCCAGGGCGAAATCCATATTGGTTACATGCGCGGAACGCAAATCATTGCGGCCCTCTGTTCCGAAGTTGAACGCAGCAGGTGTGGAGAAGCAGGAGACGTTGAGATAGGCTCTCCCACCGCCCGGAGCGTAAGGATTATTGCAGCTGCGATTCGGGCGTATGCCATTCGCAGCGCCGACGTTTGCAATATCGCCGCTCGCTGTGGCGTTGAACGGTTGTCCGGAGCGAGTGCTGAAGATACCAGAAACTCCCCATCCCCCGGCGACCGCATTGAGCAACGAATTTTCAATGTTTAATGCCTGTCCACGTCCGATCGGGAGTTGATAGACGAAACTTGCGCTCAACAGCTGAGGGATATCGAAACCGGCAACACTACGATCGCCCCGAAGATTGTAGACATTCTGAACACTGCAGCCTTCGGTTCCGAAGAAGCCGTCACACCCAACGTCGATCGTCTTCGACCACGTATACGCCCCAAGCAGAGTGAGACGACGACCGATGACGGTCCGAATCTTTGCTTGAAGGGCCTCGTAGTTTGCGTTCGAAATACTCTTGTCGTAGTTTGTCGGTGTAATGTACGGAAACGGCTGCCGCGGCGCGATCGCGCCAGGTCCTGGCGTAATCGCAGTGTTCCGGATGGCTCCTGAATCGAGGCGGCTACTATGCGACCCTACATAATCCACCTCTGCGACGGAGTTCAATCCGATTTGCTCTTGAACTCCCAAGTTCCACTGGAAGGAATAGGCATTCTTGTAGTACGGGTCGATCATGAAGTTCACCTGTGTGAACGGCGTTGCCGCCGGAATAATCTGTGAGCCAGATCCGAGGTTCAGTGGATCCTGAGCTGTCGCATCAGGAACGGTATGGTTGAGATTATTCGCTCCTAAAAATGCTGTATCCGGCCAGTTGCCTTGATAGTTCGTAGCCAACTGCTGAATGGCCGCCCAATTATCGAAGAACCTTCCTCCCGTGGCACGGATGACAGTGTTGGGTCGAAGCTGATAGGCAATGCCCAGACGGGGTTGGATGTTGTCGTAGGTGTTATGAACAATGGAGCCGTTGCCCGAGTTGGTAACCACAACATTCGGTGGTAGAACGCCGCCGGGGATGCATGGCGAGACTCCAGACGAGCAGGCTGGCGGAACGGCTGCCAGGATGTATTGGCCCGTGTCGAGATCGGTGTCACCCACAAATTGGTCCCCTTTGCTGGGACTGCCATAGATCGGCCAAAGGGTAACGTCATATCGCAGACCAGCGTTCACGGTGAGCTTCTCCGACATCTTCCATTTGTCACTAATGTAGAAACCGTCGACCCATCCACCGTGCGTCTCAATGCTCACGTTCCGGCGATTCACCGAGTCCGGCAGGCCAATCAAGAATGAAGCAAAGTCATTTCCTGTGGGTGCGGTGCTCTCAAGGTTTGAAGTTTGATATGAGCTATAGGTCTGGTCAACAAAGAGGATGGGTTGCGTGTTGTTGTTGGTGTTGATGTCGAATCCTGCTTGGATGGTGTGTTTCCCCGCGATGTAGGTATAGTCCCCTGCCCCTTCCCAGATCCTCGCGATCTGATTGCCCTGATATTGCCCCTGAGAGATTGTGACAAAGTCGGTAAAGTACTGGCCCGGATTGAAAGATCTTCCTCCTGAAAAACCGGAGGCGTAGAGAGGGTTGAAGCCTGCAGTCTGCCAAGCATTCTCGGTTGCGCTAGAAAACTGATGCTCGAGCAACGTGAACGCCTCGGTCCTACCGAACCGACCGGACACTACCTGCTTTCCACCCTTCGAGGTCCAGGTGACCGACCCACCCGTCTGGTATCCAGTCACGGGGTTGACGCTTTGGATTGCCGGAAGACCGGTGGCTGACACCGAAGATTGAGAGAACTTCGTCAGACGATACCAGCTGGTTAAGGAGTCACTGAACTGGTGATCGACCCGAAGCGTCCCGATGTCGCTTGAGACGGTATTTGGGGTATTGTCGCGAAAGTTATCTCCGACGACCCCGACATCCTCCGGCTGAGGATAGAGAGCTTTCGCGTAAGCCACCATTCCACTGTTGAGGCGGCTCGAGATATTGTTACTCGGGAACGGATCACGAATGAATTGTCCCGGCGAGGTTGGATCCGGGCGGGTGGTGTATGGATCGTAGAGCTGAGTGGAGATATCGCTGAGATCGCCGTTGAGTTCTTGGGCCGTTGGAACGCGACCCAACGCCGCCGCCGCCCTACTTGACCGAAATCCCTCGTAGCCGGCAAAAAAGAACGTTTGAGCTAGATGCGGGTTTTTGACGCCAGGCAGCACCGGGCCGCCGATGACTCCGCCGAACTGATTTTGTTTGTACGGAGTCACCACGCTATTGAAGACGTTTTTAGAGTCGAGGGCGCTATTGCGAAGAAACTCCCAGATATCGCCATGAAACGCATTCGTTCCGCCCTGGGAGACGATGTTGACGATTCCACCCATTGAACCACCGTAGGCAGGGCTATCGTTGTGAGATTGAACCTTGAACTCTTGGATCGCATCGATGATGGGCGCGACAGCATAGTTCCCGATGAAGGCATAGTCGGTGAAGCCATCAAGCAGAAACATGTTGCTTCGATTCGTCTGCCCATTGACCGAAGGGAAGGTGTATGCGCCAATCGACGCCCCTGCCCACCCGCCGCCTCCGCCCGCGTTCTGCCCGGTGCTGATCGGAGAGACGCCGGGCGTCAGCGCCAATAATTGTGTGAAGTTGCGCCCATTGAGCGGCAGGTTCGTGACCTCTTGCGTTTGAATTGCGGTGCCTAGCTCGGTCGAGGAGGAATCGACCGCAACCGAACTGGCCTGGACCGTTACCTCAGAGGTAGTGCTACCAACTTCCAGATGGAAGTCTTGCGTGGCAGATTGATTCACAACCAGTTCGAAGTTGCGCTCGGTGACCGTCGAGAATCCCGGCTTCACGGCCGTCAGGGAGTAGTGGCCTGGTGTCACCGAGACAAAGGTATATCGTCCGTCCTGGTTGGTCGTCGCTAGCCGGACACCGCCTGTCCCCAGATTCGTAAGCGTGACCCTCACGTCAGGCGTAGCCAGGCCTTGAGGATCAACAACGATACCGCCTATGCTTCCCGTTGCTCCCTGAGATAGGGCGAAGGGAGCAAGGAGCATCAGGCAAAGTAGCGTCACAAACGCTTGTATGGTCGATCTGGTTCGGTCGCAGGTCACGAAGCTTTGAATTCCACGCATGCATCTTCTCCTAGTACGTTCGAGAGACAGGGTCCTAAGCCATGACAGAACTGATCAAGATTCGGAAAGTCCAACACGCTCGAATGGCTCAACCAATTCCGATGAGTTTTATAGTGCAAACATCAATAAAGTGTCAAATTAAATAAATTGACGGCCTGCCAAAGGAGTTATTTGACCAACCAATTGTCAGCGTTCTTGGGCTGTAGTAGAGTCGTGTGCATCGTCGGTTCAAGGTTTACGCAATGAACAGCGTGACTGTAGCTTCAGAAATTCACCGTTACCGCCTTCCGTTCGCTTGGCACCGCTCGAGCAAAAGATTGCGTTATAGCGTCGTCGCCCTCGTCATCGCGGCTGAACCTCACCTGATGAGATGCTCGACTGCCGAGTGCCTCTCGCCGCACCTGAACTCGCGAGCGCAGTTCTATGCAGAGCTAGCTTACGCACAAGCGAAGGATTCATCGAACCCAGCAACGTCACCGCTCAACACGCCCGCGGAGAGGGTACCTAACCCGCGCGAGGTCCCGCAGGAAGTGGGCACCGTTCAAGAGGAGGTTCGGGACCTGAGCGTGGCAGAACTCGCCTCCCGTTCTGAGCTTGCTGACAATCCGCACTCCCCTGACGCTTTGGCACACCTTGCGCAGATTCTTTCGCAGGAGAAGAAATATGCTCCTGCGATTCGTTACTGGAGAGAAGCGACAGCACTTGATCCCGGAGGCAAGCAGCTCCAGTTGTCGCTCGCCGTGGCGCTCTCTGACAACGGCGACACCGCGGCCGCCATTAAAACCTTGCAGACGTTGACCATCCAGCATCCGCAGTTTGAGCCGGCCTTCTTCTCGTTAGCATCGATTCTCTGCCGGACAGCAGACTACTCGAACGGAATAATTGCCTATCGATCGGCCTTGGCACTACAGCCAACAGACGACATAGCCAGAAAATCGCTGATCAAGGCACTCTTGTCTTCGCAGCAGTTCACCGAGGCCATCCAACAACTAGACATCTACCTTCGACATCTTCCAGTGGATGCCGAAGGACACTACCTACTGGGTAAAGCCTATGGCCAGCGCAATGAAGGTGAAGATGCGGAGCGAGAGTTTAAGCGTGCAGTCGGGATTGATCCGAAGCTTCAGGACGCAGAATACTCCTTGGGTGCCGAATTGTTGGCAGCCGGCAGAGCAGAAGAGGCGGCGAGCCATCTGCAGAGTTCTATTGCGCTTAAGCCGGATGATTCTAAGGCACACTTTCAACTTTCGCGGGCCTATCGAGCTCTACATCGCCCAGAGGACGCGAGCCACGAAGGCGAACTCGCCCAGAGCCTCAAACAGACAGAGATCAAGAACGATCGAAGAGACTTCCTGCGAGATGAGGCTGAGAGTCTCGCCCATTTAGACAAGCTACGAGAGGCGATGGCGGTTTATAACGAGGCGCTTGCCCTCAATCCTCACGATGCACGTCTGCTGTACGATACCGCTCTAATTGCGGATCGTCTCAAAGAGCAGACGACCGAGCGGGAGTACCTGACCCGAGCGGAGCAATCCGACAAGATGCTGGCAGTCGTGCACAATCAGATTGCAGTTCTGGACACGCGCCAAGGTGATCTTCCCCATGCCACGATCGAGTTGAACTCAGCTCTAACCATCGACCCTACCTACGCAGAAGCTTTGAGCAACCTCGGAGTCGTTCTTGCCCAGAGAGGCGACCTAAAACAAGCGCAGTCGTACTTCCGGAGAGCGACTGAGATAAACCCCGAATACGAACAGGCTCATATGAACCTTGGGCTTGTTCTCGCAGGCGATGGGCAGATCGAAGAAGCACAGAGAGAGATTCAAAAGGTTTTGCTTATAGACCCTGGCAATAGTTTGGCCCGTCAGATCGGATCTCAGATCGCCGCATCTCTTCATCCGACAGAGAAACGATGAGACCCAATCAATTAGCGGGCAAGCTCTTGGGAACCCTGCATCTCAAAATGGGCTGCGACGCCGTTAACTCCTGTGTTTGGTTGACCACCTCCTACCCAGAGGGTGTAGGTACCGGGGTTTATCTGTAAGATTCCACTCTCGCTCGCAAGCGCAAGATCGCGTGACGACAGTAAAAAATCAACCACCTTCTTCTGCCCTGCCTCGAGATGGATCCTATCGAAGCCTTTCAGAGATCGAATCGGTGATCCCTTCAACCCGCCAGCAGATAGATAGAGCTGGACAACCTCATCCCCAGCTCTGGCCCCACTGTTTTTTACGCTGACTCTGACCTTCTGGTCTCCTCCCGCCTGGAGAGATTTCGATGCGATATGCAGATTCGAGTAGGAGAACTTTGTGTAACTAAGACCAAACCCGAAGGGATAAGCAGGCATTCCAGCGAAGTAGCGGTAGGTTCGCCCCTTCATGGAGTAGTCCGTGAAGTCGGGGAGGTCGGAGACGGAGGAATAGAAGGTAACCGGTAGGTGCCCACTCGGATTAGCCGTGCCCTTCAGGACCTCCGCAATGGCCTGTCCCCCAAACTCGCCGCTATACCATGCTTCGAGAATTGCACTCGCTTGCTGAGCATGCTCACCAAGACCAACTGCCGAGCCGCTCTCAAGCACGACGACCATGGGCTTGCCAGTGGCTCGCAGAGTGCTGAGTAGCTTCGTCTGCAAGCCGGGTAGTCCGATTTCAGTACGATCTCCCCCATTAAATCCCGGCACATGGAGGGGCATCTCTTCGCCCTCAAGCCAAGGAGTTAGTCCCACGAAGGCAACGATCACGTCAGCGGCCGAAGCAACTTGTACGGCCTGGTCGAGAAGGGCCTGAGTTGGAGCCTGCCAGGAGAAGGTGACCCCTGCCGAGAAACGTGGAGACTCGTGGGTGTATTCGAGAACGAAGTGACGCGGGCGAGTATCGCTAAAGTGGATGGTGAGAACCTTGCGCGGCTGTCCGAAGTCAACGCAAGAGGAGGTCGTACGAAACTCGGCTTCCCTCTCGACTAGAATCGTATACGTCTCCTTATCGTCGCTAGGATCGCATCGACGGTCATCGATTTGAAAGCGATAGTCTCCCTGGGCTGGAACGGTAAGAGTACCGGTCCAACGTACAGAGAATTGATTCGGCGTAACACCAGCAGCCGGCGCGACGGCATTCCAATCAAAGTCGATCTGCCGATCGACACGGGTGGCGATCGGTGTTCCCTTAAACTCGGTTCCGTTGAAAAACTCCGCGTGCAGACCGCCTACGAAAGCTGTGCGAGGAACAGGGATCGCTGCCTCTTCCACGTAAGGCGAACCTTGCGAATAGGTAATGCGATCTGCGCCGAACGCAGACTCCATTCCATCGAGAGGAAGGATGGGCTGAGTGGGTGTTCCTTTGTAATTGCCTTCGAGTGCGATCAGCGAAGTGGCACCAGGACCGATCACTGCGATGTGTCGAGCCCGTTGGTCGAGTGGGAGCAGACCGTCGTTCTTAAGCATGATGATCGATTCGCGCGCGGCACGCAGCGATAACTGCTGATGAGCTTGCGAGTGATTCTCAGCGATCGAAATCTTCGAAAAGGGAACGTCGTTAGCTGGGTCGAACATTCCCAGACGCATTCTCGCAGTGAAGAGACGTTTTACCGATACATCGATCTCCTGTTCCGAGATGAGACCCGCCCGGACCGATGCGACTAGGTCGACGTATTCATTGCCGCAGGTTGTGTCGGTACCAGCCTTAACTGCAAGCGCGTCGCCCTCCACGTTACTCTTTGTG
>Ga0302227_10000533_pt1 | contig 32323 bp, 21 predicted proteins | sample II_Palsa_N1_1_FD_193525 | JGI IMG/M metagenome (GOLD analysis project Ga0302227, IMG submission 193525) | Peat permafrost microbial communities from Stordalen Mire near Abisko, Sweden - II_Palsa_N1_1 | ecosystem: Environmental > Terrestrial > Soil > Palsa > Peat permafrost | place: Sweden... | reverse complement strand
CAATTCCCGAACTGAAATAGCGCTCCGCATCCAAAATTGTTTATTCACTAGCTCAGTAAGTGCTGGCTTTGGATAAGGGGTACGACTATTCCGATAAAGCTTCACCAAGATTTAGGCCGAAGACTGCGACCGCAACTGTGGATGTTTGCTCTGTGTCACGCCTGACTCAAATCGCGGGATACCGCTTGACTGGAATGAGTCTGTTTCCGATGTTTAGCTGTAGATCCATTTTCATTCTGCGTCCTTCACGCAACGGAAGCCGAGCGCTCCGGACCTGTCATAGCTTGGGGCCATCATCAACAGCTTTCCATGATTATCATTCCGATAGGCCTGGGGAAAATACCAGATTGATCCCTGGGGCTTGTAGTAGCTCCCTCCGCGCAGAATTCCCCCGCGGGTGTGCTCATCTACATATTCGTCGGTCCACTGCCAAACGTTGCCGACCATGTCCATCACCCCGAACGGACTCGCTCCCGACGGGTGTGCATCAACGTTGTCAGGCCCTCGCATCGTGCGCCCCAGATCCGGCTGCGGAACAGCTTTTTCATCCCAGTCATCGCCCCAAGGATACGTTCTACCGTCTGTTCCCTGAGCCGCAAACTGCCACTCCCACTCGTGAGGCAGGCGCTTCCCTGCCCACTTCGCGTATGCTCGAGCGTCCTCGATCGACACCCAGGTCACAGGTTTGTTATCCCACCCCTCGGGAAAGGAACCGTTGCTCCAGTCCTTCAAAAAATTGAGATCGTTGCCCGGATGATAGTGGGTTGCGTCGAGAAACTTTTTGAACTCCGTGTTGGTTACGGGATATTCGTCGATGTCAAACGCCTTCAACTTCATAGGATGCTCGTGGAATCTTCGTGGAGTATCTTCCCATGGATATTGCACGTCGACCCCAACATCGTCCGAGCCCTCAACCTCTATGCCTTCCACTCGAAATAGATAGTCGCCGCCTGGAATTTTGATCATGCCTTCTGGCGTTGCCGATGTCGGCTTCGTAGATGCGATCTCTACAATGCTTTGCGGCAGGGTCTTCCATTCATGCGAGAAACTCGCGAGCTTCGCCTCAGTCATTGACTTCATCGTTCCCATCAACTCACGCTGCGCTGCACTGGGTTCACCCGATGTCGCCAGAATCATTCCATAACCGTGCGCTTCGATTGGAAAGGACAGAATAGCGTTTCCGCCCTCTTTCTCCGGTGTCAGTTCGACGCCATGGTAGAGGTCGAAGTAGCGCGTACCCTGTTCGAACGGAATCGTCATCTGTCGTCCCTGGACGTCATACTCATTCCGATTGATGATCGTCCACACGGTCTGTCCGTTCAACGGCCATCGGCTGGAAAAGATGCCATAACGATGCATCGGATAAAGTGGCTCCCAACCTTGACTGACGAGAAAGGGCGCGACTCCACGCTCCATCGTCGCCATCCTTCGCGTCGCCTCAGCATCTCTCGGAGTCACCTGATTCCAGATCCCCCAGACGTTCTCCCAACTCTCCCACCCCTCGCCGTTGAAAAAAGCGTATTGCAGATCATCCGTTTTATCCCGATTCCATCTCCCCTGGATGTTTACCTGGTGACGCGTCTCAAGCCATCGGTACTTATCAACCGTGGGGGCAAACTGAAATTTGTACTGTCCCCACGTTAGGACGTTCCACGCCAAAGCCTCATCAGAAGGCCCCATCTCCGGTTCGAATGCGAGAGGGTGCCCCACCTTTTCGGCAGCAAGCGAGAATGCAAGAGGCACACCATCCTGCGTGTCGCCGTTGATGCCGTCCGCACCGATCTCCTTCATGAAATCAGCAGTCGCCTGTGGCCATGGTTTTTCCGGATCGCGCGTGCCCTGATCCCACATCATGATTGGAAAAAGCACCTTCACTCCGCGTCGATGAAAGTCCTCAACCATATTGCGAAGCCCTTCGACCCCGCCTGGCATCGAGCGCACCATGTCCTGCTGATTGCGATTGTCGATGCCCATGTTGGGATAGGTCGCCCAGATCAGCACCGCATCAATCCCACCGTAGCGCTTCTTCAAATCATCGAGATATCGATCGACCGTGTATTTGCCTGCCACTGGATCATAAAAATAGCGATCGTGCACCATCATCTGCGGCTGGATAAAACTCGATTGAGCCCACTGGAGCGCAGGAAGGTCATACCTTGATCCGTCGTAGCCGACGCGAATTCGCCGTTCGGTGCGCCAATCCGTTACAGCTTTTAGCCACTCATCGTGCGTCTTTGCCGTGCAGGGAACATTTCCACCCTCCCATGGCATATGCAGCGTCAGACAAGCAGGAGGTGGGATCTGTTGTTCTTTCGGCTGATAGCGCCAGTCCTGCGCCAGTCCTGTCAGTGTAAGCCCCGAGGCAACGAAACATAGGCATATCGAAAGTACAGCTTGCTTCCTTCTCATCAAAAAAATATTCACTCTTCCGCCTCCATCTTGCGTCCTGCTGTATGTCTTCGTTCTATAACTCTTTCGCTCCGACGCCCGCCAGCATCTGTTCCACCTCGGCCATTCGCGGCATTGAGGCTTGAGCTCCTGGCCGCGTCACCGAAAGCGCTGCAGCAGCGGCGGCGAAGCGTGCGCTTTCGACGGGATCTTTTTTCATCAACAGAGCAGTTGCAAACGCACCATTGAAAGCGTCTCCCGCAGCTGTTGTATCCACCGCTTGAACCGTAAAAGGCTCCAGTCGAGCACCTGATCCATCAGCAGATGCAAGATACGCCCCACGAGATCCGAGCTTGAGGATGACTCCTCGAACACCCTTGCTCATCAAAGTTTTCGCCATCACTGCAGGCTCGTGAAGTTTCGCCGCTCCATCCCCTATGAAGAATGCGGCCTCCGTCTCGTTGGGAGTGAACCAATCCACCTTGTTGAGAAGTCCCTCTGGCAATTGCTTCGCCGGCGCAGGATCGAGAATCAACGGTACGCCCTCACGCGCGCAGATCGTCGCCAGATGTTGAACCGTCTCGGTCGGAATCTCCAATTGAGTCAGCACCACCCCGGCACCTCGAAGGATCTCAATGTTCGCATCCAGATCTTCAGGCGTAAGCAGTGCATTGGCGCCTGGCGTGATCACAATGCAATTCTCCCCCGCTTCTGACACCACGATTACAGCAACACCCGAGCTGCATTGCGAAGTCGATACGCCGTCAACATTCACACCCGCATCTTCCAGGTGCCCCCTCAGTTGTTCACCGAAGGCATCCTCTCCGATTCGTCCAATCATCGCGACCGGAAACCCCAGGCGCGCTACAGCTACCGCCTGATTCGCGCCTTTTCCCCCTGGGTGAGTCTGGAAGGCTGTCCCGATGACGGTCTCTCCCTCGGTGGGAATCCGCGCTGTATACGCGACGAGATCCATATTGATGCTTCCCACCACGACGACTCCCTTCTTTTCAACGGACATAAGCCTCCTAAGCTCGCAAACAAGTTCAATAAATAGGAGCGAGCGCAATCGCGCTCAATCCGCAGAGGAACAGAACAAACATCCAAAACAGATACGTTTTGGCTCGAGCGGGCGCGGTTGCAAATTCCTTCCAGATGAATACTCCCCACGCGGCAGAGATCATGGTTGCCCCTTGACCAATCGAATAAGAGACTGCCGGCCCTACGATATGTGCACGTGACGCCACAAAATTGAAGGTCGCCCCCGTACACCAGATCACTCCGCCGAGGATCCCCCAAAGATGCCAAGATCCGCGCGTAGCAGAGTACCCACTCATCGAAACCGGCTCGCTCTTGTCCAGCGGCTTACGCATCAACAAATAGTTGAATGGGACGGCGCATAGCGCTACGCCGATCGTGAAGAACAGTGCCACAGCATACGGTCCAGGAGCACCCTCGCCCAACATAGACCGTGAGACAAAGGGATAGAAGCTTCCCATCAGCAGGCCCGCAGCCAAGCAGATGACGAACCCGCGCATGCTCAGCGATCTTCGTTCCGTCTCGCGCAACCGGTACGCCATCGCGTCAAGAACGATCGCACCTACGACGAGTGCGATACCGCCAAAGAGCATCAACGCATTGCCGCTTGGCGAAATGATGTAACTACTGATTGCCCCTACAACAAGAGCGAGCCCGATTCCAACCGGAAATGCAACAGCCAGACCGGCAATCTCAATGGCGGCGACCAGTAGCAGATTGGCAACATTAAAGAGAATCCCCCCTGTCACCGCAAGCGCGATGTGGGATGAGTCCGCAGCCAGTAGGTCGGCAACAAAGGGCCTTCCGACGCCTCCCATGCTTCCGAGCGTAAAGCCCCAGATCAGCGCGGCCAGAATCAACCCGATCACATAATCCCAGTAGAAGAGTTGGAATCGGTAGCCTGGACACAATTTCATCGTGTTGGCCCACGAACCCCAGCAGACCATTGTGACGAGCATCAACGAAAGAGCTACCGCATAGGTTTGGGGCTGAAACAATGGTCGGGCTCCTTCTAAGTTTCTGCAACCATCTTGTAGTTTCCATCCGGCCGCTCCAGATGAAAGCTTTCAAATAGAAGCCTCCGAAGCATAAAAAGACAGCGATAGTTTGTCAAGGAAGTTTTCTGCGCTCCTTTCGGGATCAATCCGGCAAACGCAATCGTTCTAAGGTATGCGAGACTCAAAGTATGCCCCGGGGCCGCTTCAATCCTGAGCATCACAGCACCACTTCAGGCATTCGCCTTCAACGACACGCTGAAAAAAGCGCACGAGCCGGACGAATTCAAATCCGCAGGAGTTAGCGAATGGCAAACATGAAGGAGATCGCAAAGATAGCTGGCGTCTCGCTCGGCACCGTCTCCCATGTTCTCAACAAATCCGCACCGGTTCGCGAAAACCTTCGCAAACGCGTTATGGACGCCGTCGATGCTGTCGGCTATCAGCCCAGCCAGCTGGCGCGCGGACTGCGTCTGGATAAGACCAACATGATCGGCATGATCATTCCAGACGTGACAAACCCGTTCTTCCCCGCGGTCGTTCGTGGTGCCGAAGATGTCGCCTTCGCAAACGGCTATCGCTTAATCCTCTGCAACACCGACAACGATCATTCCAAAGAGATCGTGCACCTGAACGAACTGCGGACATTCCTTCCATCCGGTCTGATCGTGATTCCGTCCAACTTCAGTGATCTCACCGCACAAGCCGAGTCGTATCGAAAGTCTGGAACAGCAGTTGTCTGTGTCGACCGTCTTCCCAAAGGGTGGAATGGCGACACCGTTACTGCTGACAACGAAAAGGGAGCCTACGAGGCGACCAGCTACGTGCTCCGGCAAGGACACCGGCAGCTCGCGATGGTCATGGGCCCGCGTCATCTTACGAACGCGCAAGACCGTCTGGCAGGCTTTAAACGCGCATTGCAGGAAAAAAAGATCCCGATCGGCCCCGAATATATACAGGAGGCGAGCTTCGACCAACATGGTGGTTACGCGAAGACGATGCTTTTGCTTCGCATGATCCCCAGGCCGACAGTGATCTTCGCAGCCAACGACATGATCGCCTTCGGTGCTTTCCTGGCCTTTCGCGAAGCTGGCCTTCATTGCCCCGAAGATATCTCCCTCATTGGATTCGACAATCTTCAGTTTGCGGAGATGACCAGCCCTCCGCTCTCCTCCGTATCTCAGCCAGGCTTTCAAATGGGAACCGCAGCCGCTCAAATCCTCATCGACCGCGTCCGCGGTGACGTTGGCCCGGCGAAGCATCTCGTCCTTGAGACGGCTTTGAAGATTCGAGATTCGGTAGCTCCTCCTCACCTAATTCCTGCTCAGACAACCTCTTCCTCCCGATTGGCCAAACGCAGCAAGTAGACGCCATCTGTGGTCCTGAAATTCTTCGCAGATTTTGGCGTTGACAAGATCGCAAGGCGTGTTCTAGTCTTCTCGGCGATCTAAATGAAAGCTTTCAAACGGGACTTGGACACTGAGCGGCCCACCTGAAAAGTATCAAAAAGCATTCCACAAACCTTCAATTTGGAGAGGCGACATGCGGGAGAAAAAAGGTATACGGCATCTTTGGAGTCGATCCCTCAGCGTATTGGTCTTGTTCTTAGTAGCTGGTGCACTTCCGGCGATAGCCCAGTACAGCAGCGGAGTCGAAGGAACCGTTACCGACCAGAGTGGCGCTGTAATTCCCTCCGCGCAGGTCACAATTACCAATCAAGACACGCAGGTAAAACAGACTGCCCTCTCGAACGCTCAAGGCTTTGTGCAGATCCTTCACCTGCCTCCAGGGCGTTATCACGCGACCGTTGTCGCCGGCGGATTCACCACATGGGAGCAGAAGGATATCGACATTGAAGGAAACGATGTTCGCTCCATCTACCCCAAGCTGCTGGTCGGTTCCACGCAAGCCACGGTTGAAGTTACAGCCAACTCTTCTGCGGTAGAAACTACGAGCGGAACGATCAGCCGAGTCCTCGAGAGACAGACCGTCGAGAACGCTCCGCTCGTCGGCGAAAATCTTTATGCCAGCGTCGCAACTCTCGCTCCTGGGGTAACTGGCCTCGGCGGCTCATTCGGTGGCGCCAGCAGCTCTGGATCACAGGGCACAAACAGCTTCAACGCTGAGCCGGGATTTCAAATCATCGGCGCCGGTCAACGTCAGGAGGCCAACGAATATCAGGTCGACGGAACCAGCGTGAACGGCAACTCTCGTGATGGAATCACGAACCTCACCCCTGAGCCTGATACCGTTGCGCAACTGAAGATCAGTACCGACGTCTTTTCGGCCGATAAGGGAAGGCAGAGTGGAGCGTTGATCGAAGTCTTCACCAGGCCCGGAACCAATCGCTTCCATGGTGATCTTTCGGAGTTCTACACAGGGTCAGCACTGACGGCACGCACGGAATTCCAGACTACGGTTCCACGCTACCTTCGCAATGACTTCGGCGGTTCGGTCGGTGGCCCCATCTTCAAGAACAAGACTTTCTTCTTCGGTTCACTCTTCTGGAGCAAGAGTAGTCAGGGCGTTACGCTCACTCAGCCAATGGAGACGCCAGCGTTCGTCAACTATGTCGAGACTAACTATCCCAACACTCTGGCGGCGGCCTTCTTCAAAGGCGCGCCATCAGGTGGAATTCCGACCAGCGGCTTTCAAACAGTCAGCCAGATTGAGCAATCGCTCGTCAGTCCTTACCTCCCTCCGAATATTCCAGGAGATCTTGTTGCGCTGGGCAACGTATCGATCAACCAATCGCCCATCAACAACGGATTTCAAGGCCACGTGCGCCTCGATCATAACTTCCACGACGGCAACGACAAGCTCTTTTACAGTCTATTCCGCAATACGACGGAAGGTGGCGTGGCCAATCCCCGGCCCAACCTCGCGTATGTGAGCCCTAACGCGACCTGGTATCACAAGGTCGACTACATCCATACTTTTTCTGCCAGGCTCCTCAACGAGGCCAGTGTTTCGTACGTGCGGGCTGTTGGAAGTCAGCCGGCCGCGCCTAACGAGCTTCCCAATCTCCCGAATGCTTATCCTGGCGGCCTTGGTGGAGGATTCTCTTCCTGGGGTCCTTCCGGATGGGTGCATAACAACTGGAACTGGCATGATGTCCTCACCTACGTACAGGGATCGCACAACATCCGCATCGGCATTGACGTCGACCGTCAGCAGGATCTCGACAACTTCACTGCCGGTCTGGATCGACCTACGTTCTACTTCACAAATATCGTTGACTTCGCCGTCGATCAGCCAAACTATCAAAGCGGCCCAATCGTTAACGTTCAAGCTGGTGGCACCGCTCAAAGCCTCTACTCACGTGTGCTGATGTTGCAGACTGCACCGTTCGTCCAGGACGACTGGAAGGTCTCAAAGAAGCTAACGCTGAACCTTGGCCTTCGCTGGGACTACTTCGGCCATCTCGGCACCGTAAGCTACGGAAAAAATCCCCTGGCTTTATTTACTCCTGGCTCCGGCGCAACCGCCGAGGATCAGATCGCAAACGGTTCGATGCAGGTCCGCGGTTCAACTGGTCAGGTGGTTGACAACACCCTGTGGCGCTTCGCGCCTCGTGTCGGATTCGCCTATGATGTCTTCGGCGACGGCACAACGTCCATTCACGGCGGATGGGGACTCTTCAACAACAAAATCGGAGATCTGTCATACGTAGACGCAATCCGAACCAATCCTCCTCAGTTTGCCGACCCCAGTATCAGCATCTACAACGCTGGCACCACACTGGCAAATTTCTCCTACGGCGCCAGTTCTAGCGGCCCAACCGGATTTGCGCCTCCACCTGGGATCTCGTACCAGGTCGACCCCCACGGCGGTCTCGTGGGAACTCGTATCGGCGTCGGCGGCCTACAACCCAATCTCGTGCCACCGGAGGTGCAGGATTGGTCGGTTAGTATTCAGCACAGCCTCGGCAACAGTGTAGTTATCGAAGCGGATTACTTCGGCACATCCAGCACCCATCTCTATTTTCAGACGGACTCAAACCGGTACGCTGGCGACCTGATTCAACATAATGGTTCACTTGCTAGACTCAATTCCAGCTTTGGCGCTGTTGTCTATGGTCAAAGCATCGGGAAGGCGAATGCTGAAGTTGGATCGTTAGCCATCTCCAAGCGCTTCTCTCGAGGTTGGTCCGTGCATGCTATTTATAACTACGGCAAAGCCTTGGACTACACCAGCAGCAATGACAATGGAGTAGGGGGAGCAGAGAATGTCATCGACGTAAATAATCCAAGCCGCAACTACGGTCGCTCCGACTACGACTCGCGGCATCGCATTTCCATCGACGCCGTTTGGAATATTCCAGGCGCAGGAAAAGGCATTGAGCACCTAATTACAAGTGGCTGGACCCTCTCTCCCGTCATCGTCCTTCAGTCAGGGCAGCCGTTTACGGTATATACCACGGCGCCTTATCCATCAGGTGACTTCAACGCAGACGGTTATAACTACGATGTTCCGAACGTGCCAACTTTCGGCAGCACGAAGTCGACGAGCCGATCCGACTTCCTCAAGGGCGTCTTCGCAGTCTCTGACTTTCCGATCCCGGCACTCGGAACCGAGGGTAATCTGGGTAGAAACACCTACAATGGGCCCGGGCTCGCAAACACTAATCTTGCCGCAGAACGACTCTTCCGTTTACCGTTCCTGGGTGAAGCCGGAAGCTTCCAGGTGCGGGGAGAGATACTCAATCTCTTCAACAGAGTTAATCTAACTACTCCTGTAAGTGATCTATCCAACGGTGAATTCGGCAAGTCTACAGACCAGAATCTTCCGCGTACTATTCAGGTACTTGGACGCATTCGATTCTGATCACGACTCCGCTGCGTTTCAGTTATCTTTCTATACTGATACGCAGCGGATTTCATCTTTTAGGTTCTTCTGAAATGGTCAGCAAGCGGTTTGTTTATCTCATCGGATTCTCTCTCGTCGCCGCCTGCTTCGCTCAAGGTCCAGACTCCACAGCACCTCGTCGGGCCGCAGCAGCCGCACTCTCATCTGGTCAGTACAACCAAGCTCTTCGTGACCTTGAACCGCTATTAAAACAGCACCCGCGCGACCCTATGCTTTTAACAATGCGAGGCGTCGCGTTGGATGGTATCGACCACACGACGGAAAGCCTCTCGAGTTTCGACCGAGCCCTCGCGATTGATCCCTCCTTCGTCCCTGCTCTCAAAGGAGCCGCGCAAATCTCTTACCTCCGCGCTAATCCTCACGCGCTGGAATACGTCAAGAAACTACTAGCGGTCATGCCCACCAACGATGTAGGCAATGCTATGGCTGGTGCACTCTCCTACCAGGCACACGACTGCGCAGCCGTCATCTCCTACTTCTCCCTCAGTAACGATCAGGTCTATCGCGATCCTAAAGCGCTCGACGAGTTTGCCGATTGCCTTCTGAAACAAGAGCAGAACGACGAAGCCCTGCACGTCCTTCTACGCGGCACCCAGCTGCATCCCGAGAGAGCTGACCTTATCTACAATCTGGCGGTTGCACAACTGCGCACTCATCAGCCTGCCGAAGCGATTAAAACCCTAACGCCTCTCTCAAATACGAATGACTCGGACCTGCTTAACCTCCTGGCCTCGGCGTACGTGCAGACGAATCAGCCCGACGATGCCTTTCGTATCCTCGAGAAGGCGATCGAACTGAATCCCACGGATCAGACAAACTATCTCGACCTCGCGATACTCTGTCTCGAGCACAACCAGGAAAATAGATCCGTCAAAGCAGCTACCGCTGGAATCGCCCGGATTCCAAAGGCCGCGTCCCTTTATCTCATCCGTGGCGTCGCCTATGCGCAGCTAGCTCAATACGACCAGGCTGAAAAAGACTTCACGGATGCCGCCCAGCTCGAACCAGATCAGCCGCACAGTGTCGTTGCCATGAGCATGCTCTACTCCGATCGCAATCAGCCCGACAAGGAGCGGGCACTTCTAACGAAGCAGCTCGCCATCACACCTAAAGACTCTGTCACAAACTACTTGCTTGCTGACCTCATCATCCGCTCGGGAGTGCAACCTGGTCAGCCGGCCTTTCAGGAAGCAAAAGGCTATCTCGCCACCTCTCTCGCCGCGAAGCCGGACTCCGCTGAAGCCCAAATTCTAATGGGTCACTTGTTAGAACAGGAAAACAACATCTCCGACGCAGCCGGCCACTATAGCAAGGCGATCGAGTTGGAGCCGGATAACCGTTCCGCGCTCGACCGTCAGTTCATTCTTCTGCGCAAGCTGCACCGCAACGACGAGGCGGCTCAAATCCTCCAACGTCTCAAATCGGTGTTGAATAACGAGCTTGACCAGGAAAAGCAATCGTTCTCTGCGCACAGCAGTGCCGCACCTCGGGACCAGCAGTAGTCATTGCTGTTCAGCCGACGTATATACCTTAATCCAGTGGGTGCGCATCCTCGTCCGAATCACCTTGTCGCCGGTTTCAGAGACAATTGCATTCGTTTGCTCTATCGGCATATGGCAGTCGATGCAGTTGCTCTTGATCGAAGGCCCCATCGTCTTTTCCATCCCACAGCTTTCTACCCGATGGCATGTCAAACATCTGTCTGAGTAAGACGCCGCGGGCCGCTCAGTCGCATGCACCTCATGACATGTAGAACAACTTATATCCGGAGAGGATAGATAACATCGGCTCCGCTTCAACAAACCCACCTGGTTCGCATGTACGTCAGGGTGCATATCTGCGCTCGCAGTATCCTCACTCAGATATCGCCCCAGCGGTTCTCCGGGAATGAAGGAAAAAGCAGGTGCGTTCACCTTCTGTGCCGCGCCGTTATGGCAAAGCGCACACAGATCAACCTGTCGATCTCGCGAGAAGTGTTTCGGGTTCAATATCAGCGTCTCCTGCAAATGGCCTTTAGGCTGCCCCTTTGCAAATAGCGCGGCGTGGCGCGATCCCGGCCCATGACACACCTCACAGGAGACCCCGGGGATAAGGCTCTCTCTATCGAACCGGTTGGCCATCGGATCGTCCGATAGCACCTTAATAAAGCTCACGTGGCATTCCAGACATCGCGGAGACGCAGGCCGATCAAAGTTGGGCGGACCATTTCTGTAGCCCGGACTATTAATCCACCGAGCACCATCCGACCAGTAGCTTACCGGCAGCTCGAACAACTGATCTCCTCGCCAATACAGATAGCTCTGTCCACGCACTCCCGAACCAATTATCACTCCAACTCGTTCGCTTCTCCTCTGCAGGTCTTCGGTAAAGCCAGTCACGGCTGTAATGTAGTAGTCCGAGCCTTTCTTCTCCATCTCATAAGAGATCCCTGGGTCGCCGATAGCTGGCGCCGGATCGGCTATCTTCAAAGTGTTTAAACCCTTCTCGAAAGAACCGAGCATTGCATCTGCCGTCGGATTCTGTGAAGTAAAGTGATGTGCGGTGTGCACATAAGACAAACTTTGCTCGACGTGACACGACTTGCATGATGCATCGCCCACATAGCCTTCGCGCGGCTGCGGTCCCTGCGCTGCATCACGCAATACCGGGTGTAACCCGTGACTGGTCCGCGCGTGTGCAATCAAAATCAACCCCATCACGCACACGGCAGTTGTCGGGCCTGATGAGTTCACTCTTAGAGCACCCCATTCCAAAGCTCATCCAGACGATACACCATGATTTCGAGATATTGTGCTCTTGCTGCACACCAGTCACACATGACCGTGGCGTCGGAAATGCCACGATATGCTCAGGGCGAATGGGATCAGTATCGGCAAAGATGTTTCGGATACGACAATATCAGTTAGCAATCACTTCAGGAAGTCTGTTCGATCACGAGGAACTGGTGAATCCGTTTAAGAAAAGAAATCAAAGCATTAGGGTTTAGCGTCGAGTAAGTCACTAAACCTAAACCAGGGTGAATTCAGCTTTATGCGTCAACCCACATTCCGAGCGTTATAAAAGCAGTTTGAGGACAGAAGAAGACTGGCATTTGGGAGGTTTCCAGTGCGATGATTGGGAACTACAACTTCACGCGAACTTTTCCTCCCTGCGTTCGCTGACAACGACTTTGCCAATATCTGGCTGACGAGGGATTCCATGTTGCTTGCTCTAAGTTCGCACCATGTTGGAAACGTCTACGTTATTCGATGCGTAGGACGCATTGTTCTGGGGGAAGAGGTGAAGTCGCTGGAGGCTGCGCTGGATGTTGGCGCACGCGAGTTTTCGCGGCTGGTGGTGGAGTTGAGCGAGGTGAACCGTCTGGACAGTATTGGACTGGGGCTGCTGGTGCGATACTCCGATCGGATGCGCAGGCGAGGGGGCGACCTTCGGCTGGCGGCGCCGCCGAAGTTTCTTATGGACTTGCTGAAGGTGACGAAGGTCGACGCTTCGTTGGAGAGCTACACGACGGAAGATCAAGCCATCCAGTCTTATCTGAAAGAACGTCCTGCCCGGAAGGCGCAGACGAAACATGGTCCGCGGGTGATTGTGGTGGATGAGTCGGCGGATCTCTGCGTGTTTGTGAGAACGGTGCTGACACAACATGGCTACGATGTAAGATCGACGTGCTCGTTCCGCGATGCCAAGACGCTGCTGCAGGTGGATGGCGTGGAGTACATTCTGGTAGGGCCGAGCACGCCACAGCTTTCGGCGGAGACGGTGTTGAACTCGCTGACTGCGTTGGCGCCGATGGCGAAGGCGCTGCAGCTCGATCCGGAGTTTAAGATCCGCGATGTGCAAGAGGCCAGCGATGCGCTGCTCCAGTTGTTTGCGAGTGACGTTTAACCGTCACAAGGTGGGCGGTTTCGTCGGAGGCGGTGAAGTCTGCTGAGTAGATGGTGTTGGTTGGGGCTGAGCAGGCACGGTTGCGTTGGGCGACGGCGGCGCTTGTGGAGCGGCAGCTGGATCGGAGTTTCCTGATGGAGATTGTGCGGATGGTGCGGGGGCTGGTGCAGGCTTCTGAAGAGGTGCGGGCAGCGTAATGGCAGCGACTGCGTTGGGATCGTCGCGTAGCTTGAGGTAGACCGTTGTGCCGTCTGCCGGGGTGGGGACGGTGAAGGTGCTGTCGGCAAAGCCAGTGGGCACGTTGACTGGTGCGGCGAAGTCTTTGGTGGCACCGAAGGATTGCACGAGGAACAGATTGCTGCCGTCCACGGTGCAGGTGGGAGCGTCCGCCGTGGTGCAGTGGATGGCAGTGATCTGCGGCGTGCGGACGAGTGTTCCTAACGGCGTCCAGTCGCCGGTTGTGCCATCCTCCGCTACGGGACGCATCTGCAGCTTGCCAAAGGCTGACTGACCGAATGCCTTCAGGGAATCGAGCGTGGCGATGGCGGTGTGCTCATCCTGCAGCATGAGATTGTTACCGGAGAGGGAGAGTTTGGTTTGGACGGAGCCGTTATCGGTAGCAACTTCGATGGTCTGCGTGCGAGGAAAGACGTTCTCTGTTTGCACGACGAAGGTGAGCTTGCCGTTGAGTGGGAGGTCGTCTTTTGCGCCGAGTGTTATGGGAAAGTCGTCGCCCTGCTGTGCAGGTGTGGCTTTGAAGGAGAGCAGCTTTAGACCGGGACGTGCGGCTGCGGTGGAGACGTTGACGGGCATTGTTCGTCCGTCTTTGAGCTTGACGGTTGCGTGCGCGCCCTCGTCGGGTGAAACACCGGTCTTGCTGACGAGATTCAGAGTCTTGCCATCGTTGTCGCTGCCGGTGGGCGTGAAGGTTTGGCTTGCGATCTCGACGGATACGACCTCCTTAAGCCCCTGGCCGGTGAGGGTGGTCGCGTTGTCGCCCTTGTGAATTTTAATGTCGTCGAAGTGGATGTCACTTGCAAAGGCAGTTAGCGGAACCTTATTTCGATCGGAGTCACCGTACTGCTGGATGGCGAGTGCGTAGTCGCCAGGTTTCTGCTTCTTGAGCGAGACTTCCAGAGCGAGCGTGTTTTTGGGGTCTGTTTTTGTCTCTTTGCCGCCATCGCTTGCACCAGGCTTGAAGGAGACATCGATGTCCTTCTCTTTATTGCTCGTGAGCGCAATGTGTTGGACGCAGCCGATTCCGTCGCCATGCAGAGTTAGGTGGTTGTCCTGGTCGGCGAGGAGTTGGTTGTCGCTGACGATCTTCCAGTTTTTGTTATCAACCTGCTGAATGCTGAGAGTGGGCCCTTCAAAGCGGTCGAATCCCCAATAGCCACGCACGGTACCGGTGATAATGAGATCGGTGCTGGTACCGATCTTCACGTCAGCCTTCGCGGGCGCTGCGTTTGCGTTCGTCTCCTGAAGCTGTTTGCGAGAATCACCTTTTGCGATGACAAGGCCGCCTTCAAAGGCATCGGGCTTGAGTGGAATATCAGTAGGCGCGCCGGTTCGGTTAAGGTGCAGGACGAGATCGTGCGCGAAGCTGGTGGAGAAGACGAGCGGAGCACCTTCAAGCAGGAGAGGCATTTTTGGTTGCAGAAGGCACGCGGTCTGATTGGGGTCGTGGGGGCGCAGGGGCGGCGGTTTGGCTACCTGAATTGCGGGAAGGCCAATGACGATGACGGATTTTGGATTGTGGAATGAGGGGGGAGCGTTGAGTTTCAGATTGAGTGTTTCGTCCTGCGGGAAGCTGATTGCGGGGATGTATTGATATTGGGCGGTGCGCAATAAGCTGGTGAGGTGGACGAGATCTACAATGGCTCCGACATAGGCCGAGTAGAGTCCTGCACCAGCGGGCTGCGTGTAGGATGCGGCGTTGATGAAGTCGGACGATGGTCCAGTGGAGACCGCTTCGGCGATCGTTTGACCGTGGCCGTCTTCGAGGAGGACTGGAGCGCTGGATTGGGTGAGACAATTTATCTGCTGATCGACGGGCTGCTTGAAGCAGTCGGCGTTCGGCTTGAGAGCAAGCGTGGAGGACAACTTGGCGGAGTGCTCCTGGATGGCCTTCTGGTCATCCTCGGAGATTGTCTTCATGTTGGCGAGATAGCGTTCGATGCGCTGCTGCTCGAATGAGGCTTCGTTGAGATCGGCATCGGCACGAATGAAGAGGCCGGGCTTGCCTTTGACGGCGGAGCGAAGGGTTTTAAAGTCTCCACCGGTTTCGGGAGCTACAAACATTACTGCCTGCTCAGCGTCTTTGGGGACCTCGATCGTGGTGCCTTCGATAGTCTTCTTCTCCCAGGTGTCGATCTCAGTGAACCATGCGTCGGGCGGCTCGTTGGTGGTGCCGCGAAGGAAGGCGACGACTAAAAGCAGATGGTTGGACTGAGTGGAAGGGAGATCCGCTTTGACCCAGATTTTGTCGCCGGGCTGAAGATTGGGTACCTGAGCGATTGGAAGCGTGGAAGTGCCGCGGGTGATACGAACCTGGATCTTGGGGCCCACGAGGTCAAAACGAGCATTGTCAGCATGGAGGACTGCCGTAAAAGAGGCGGCGAGAAGGATAACTATAACTTTCAGAAGTTTCATGTCTGGTTCTTAGACGCGAAGAAGGTTGGTGGTGGTTGTGGCTGGGGATCACTAAATCGGAGAGGCATCGGACAGACTGGGCGAATTCACTGCGCCTTATGCAGCTGAACTGACACGGGTTACGCAGTTTGAAGGGACTGGGAAGTACTCATCGGTCAACATCCATAGCCAGTAATCTTCGAGCTACCACATGGCGTCCCCTCGCCAGTGCAAGCGATACCTCTGGATATCTTCCAACGGTCATGAGTTTTCTTTGCCCTCATACCTGTAAGCCCAACGCAAGGAATGATAGCGAAATGACTAGGACTTTTCACGAACCGAGCACATTTTGCAAGTTTGGCGCTAGCGCTCTGCTTACTTTGTCTTGGTACAGGTAAACGCAAGTGCGTTCTTCGGGATTAATATTGTCGAGTTAACTGAGTTCGTCGTCTTGAAAGCTATCGCATGAGAAGCGCTTGCAGTTGTGCAGGATAGGTGTCGTCCGTTTCCGGTGCGCCGCCCGGAGCGCGAACGCCGTAGGTGAGACTGTCGCCGAAACAAACAATCGTATCGGAGGCCAGAACGTGCTGAGGCAATTGGGCACGCACGGCAAACGCTAGAAGAGCATAACCCCTCCGCGTGAGATGTAATCCGTCCGTACTGAGAGCGGTCGTCACCCCGCCATTTTCTTGCAGGACTGCATGGAAGTCAACAAGATGGATCCCGTTCTGCCGAGCAACTTCGCACAGAACGCGGTTAAGTTCGAAGACGCGCCGCCCGGGAGGCCTGTCGCCATATTCCGTCGGCGCGTGTCGCGCGAACAAGCGAGCCAAGTCGGGGTCGTGGAGGGTTACCAGCAGGACTTGAGCTCCCGCGGCGTGTGCGCGCGTTACCATCGCCTGCAAATATTTGCGGGAGGTGTCAGGTGGAAGTAGCTTGGCTGGATTCAGTGCATCGTTGGCTCCAGCCATCATGACAATAATCTTCGGGTGTAACGCAAGTGCGCTGCTGAATCCCGCTTCCAGCTCTGCAGTGTTTGCACCAGGAAAGCCTAGATTGATGACTTGGGCGTTCGCCGCCACGCCGATTAGGAGTAGCGCAACAACTATAACTCTAATTCGACTGGCAATCATCGCGGCAACCGTATCACCATCACCAATGATGGTTCCGGTGGCCTTAAGGAAGTCGCGTCTTTGCATGAAGTTGTTGTTTTCTCCGCGCCCGAAGCTGCTTATCGGCTGTGTTCGGCGATGACTAATCCGAAGGGGCTAGATCAGTCCAACTAAACGACAACATCGTACCAAATGTAAAGCGTGCGCCCGAAGGCACGGAGTCCTGGTGCGAGTGCCGCGATCATAAAATCTGTTTGTGGTCGATGGAGCGAACTTTATCAGTGTAGGATGGCAAAATCCGATCATGACGATTCTCGCCCTATCCTTGCGCGCTTCAGAATGCCATGCAGGTGAGATGGGCAAACAAGTTGTTTAATGGAGAAAACGTGACAAATATCTCTCGCCGAAAGTTTATGGGTACTGCGGCAATGGCCGCACTAGGCATCGCAGGCCGTTCTGCGTTCGCCAATCCGCTTGGCTTACCTTTAGGTATCCAACTTTATTCAGTCCGACAGCAGATGGCGGAAGACCTGAACAGCACACTCGCTGCTGTAAACACAGCAGGGTACACCGAGGTGGAGGCAGCTGCGTTACCAAAGAAGAGCGCACTGGAGATCCGTGCGGCACTAGACGCCGCCAATCTGCGCTGTGTCAGCGCACATCATCCATTCGCCGACCTTCACGCACGCTTCGACGAAATCATCGCGTACGACAAACAACTTGGTGTGGGCTTCATCATCTGTTCCAGCCCTGGCTATCGCAATCCCTCTGCACCCGGAACGTCCGGCGGACCAAAACCATTCACCCTTGATGACTGGCATTACAACGCAGAGCAGTTTAACGCGATGGGCGAAAAAACGGCCGCATCGGGCATTCATTTTGGCTATCACAACCACATCCACGAGTTTGCCCTTACCGAGGGCAAGACACCGTATATGGAGTTGTTGCGGCTCACCGATCCCAAGAAGGTCACCTTCGAACTAGACTGCGGTTGGGCCATGGTAGCTGGCATGCAACCGGTCGAAATCCTGAAGAATCATCCGCACCGCATCTCCATGCTCCATGTGAAGGATTTCAAGTTTCCACCAAACTACTCACCCGAAACTCATGACGCAAAAGTAACGGAGTTGGGACAAGGCACCATCGACTATCACTCTATCTTCGCTCAAGCCGCTAAGACGCAGCACATCGAGCACGCGTTTGTAGAACAGGAGGCATTTGACATGCCATGGAAAGAGTCGTTAAAGGTGGATGCTGAATATCTGCGAAATCTCAAAGCCTAGCGAGTGAGCATGAAATATTCCAACTTCGTTGAGATTTACCTGCGTCCTCAGAAATGCGCGTTCACAACATTCTGGGGATGTCCCTCAAGGAAGACTTTCACGTTCGTGACGGTGGTCTCCGCAATACGACGGCGCGCAGCCAGGCTTGCCCAAGCCATGTGCGGTGTTATTAGACAGCCCGGCGCGTCTAATAGCGGATTATCTGTGGCAGGAGGCTCCTGAGACAGAACATCCAGCGCGGCACCCGCGAGTGCACCCTCACGAAGAGCGCCGGCGAGGTCCTTCTCGTTGATCAACTGACCACGAGCCGTGTTGATTAGGAACGAGCTAGGCTTCATCCGCCGCAGCAATGCCTCGTTCACAAATCCGATATTGCTCGCCGACAAACTGCAATGTAGGGAAATTACGTCCGCTCTGCTGAATAAATCGTCTAGAAAGACGCGCTCAACCGGAAAAGGTTCGGCTTCGGGCTCGAATCTGGAAGTATAGAGAATGCGCATCCCAAACGCGTGAGCAAGCTCTGCGACTCTGCGCCCGATTCTTCCGAAGCCAACAATACCAAGCGTTAAGTTTCGCAGCTCAATCTGCGGGCTCTTCCAGTAGCACCAGTCAGTAGCCTTTACCCACTCGCTGCGCGCTACCGATTCGGCATGCTCGCCCACGTGATGACACAGTTCAAGCAGCAGAGCCATTACATATTGAGCAACCGTATCCGTGCCGTACGCAGGCACATTGCAGACTGGTATTCCTCTGGTCCGGGCAGCCGCTACATCGACCACGTTGTAACCGGTGGCCATCACCGATATAAGTTTTAGCATCGGCAACTTCTTGAGAACTTGCGCATCGAGAGGTGTTTTATTCAAGATCAGAATGTCCGCGAAAAGTGCCCTTTGAAGTAACTCATCGGGCTGAGTTCGAGGATAGATCAGTACCTCGCCGTACTCTTCCAGCCCCAACCAGGAGTTATCGCCGGGATTCACGGTATGGCCGTCAAGTACAACTATCCTCATCGGAGGTCAACTCTCATTCCTGCGATCCACGATTGTTCCATAAAAACTGATAGATCCTATCTCGAAGCAAAGAGATCCTTGCCTCAAAAGAAACTTCCCCTTTAAGCTGCGAAAAGAATACTCTTTCAATCTAAATGTCAGACCATTCATCTCTAACGGATGAAGTACGTGCCTCTGGAGCCCAACAGATGTGGACACAACCTTACATGCTGCTCGGTCGAGGCCAAGGTGTCTCCGCGATAGTCGCGGCTCTTCCGATTCTGGCAGTCTTCTTGCTGCTCGGAGTCTGGCGGAAACCTGCGTGGATGGCGGGCACATGTGGTCTTGTCACAAGTTTGCTGGTGGCCGTGACAGCATGCCGCATGCCGATCAAGGTAGCTATCGGCGCGTCTACCTACGGCATTGCATTTGGTTTGTTTCCTATCCTGTGGATCATCTTCTGGGCCCTCGCCCTGTTTCGAGTTACCTCAGAAACAGGGCGCTTCGAGATCATCCGCAACTCGATCTCCGAACTGACCAGTGATCCTCGGCACCAGGCACTGCTGATAGCTTTCGGCTTAGAGGCCTTTCTAGAGGGCGCAGCCGGTTTCGGAACACCGGTTGCGATTGCGGCAGCCATGCTGGTCGGCCTCGGGTTTTCTCCTATGCGGGCCGCGACCATTTGTCTGCTTGCCAATACAGCCCCTGTGGCGTTCGGCTCGATGGGAATTCCTGTCATCACGCTCGCAGCCGCTACCGGCCTGCCAATCCATTCACTCAGCGTCGCTGTGGCCGCATTGTGCGCCCCACTGGCTTTGGTTCTGCCGAGTTACATGCTGGCTGCCACGGGGGGATGGCGGACTCTACGCGGCTTCCTGTTTCCAGCGCTGGCAGTGGGTGCTTCGTTTGCAATTGTCCAGCTTGCTGTTTGCATTATCTCGGGGCCGCAGCTGGCCGTCATCCTAGCGTCGATGGTCAGCATGGTTGTGATGCTGTTCCTGTTCAAGAGGCACGTGCACAGTCCTCTCACCGTGGAGCAGTACGCCTTCCTCGGGCATGCAGACCCCGTCCTACCGCAAACACCCACAGAACACCTCCAGCCTCTATCCACCAGGCGTGTGTTGGTAGCCTGGCTACCGTACATCTTGCTTATCGCGTTCGCGATTCTGTGGAACGTGCCCGTGGTGCAGTTGTGGCTCGATCGTGGCACGCTCCATCTCGCATGGCCATGGCTGGACAACCAGGTCTTGCGGGCGCCTCCGCTCGTGCCATCGCCAAAAGCATACGCTGCTTCATTCCTGTTCAATTCATTCTCGGCAGCAGGGACAAGCTGTATGGCCACAGTACTTGCTGCCGGATTTCTCTCCGGCCTCGGAGTAAGGCAGATGACACGAATTCTTCTGTCGGTCCTGCTCCAACTCGCGCTGCCGATGTTGACCATCTCCGTGGTCCTCGCCATGGCCTTCGTGATGAACTACTCCGGGCAGACGGCGATCTTAGGTCTTGCGTTGGCACACAATAGACTGGCACTCCCGTTTCTGAGTTCGCTGCTGGGTTGGCTCGGCGTCTTCGTGACCGGGTCCGATACCTCCTCCAACGCCCTTTTCGGAAATCTACAGGTAGTGACAGCTACCCGGCTTCACCTAAATCCGGTGCTGATGGCTGCCGCCAATTCCGCTGGCGGCGTGATGGGAAAGATGATCAGCCTGCAGACCATCGCCGTAGCGACGGTAGCAACGGGGGCCGCAACGTCCCAGCAATCGAAGCTCTTTCGCAAGATGCTTCATCACAGCTTGATTCTTATGGCGCTGGCGGGATTGATCGCTTTTGCGTATGCACGGCTGATGTGAGGTATTGCGAGAGACCGAGGAGTTAAAGAAGTCTCAATCGAGTTGATGACGAGCCGGTGACGGTGCTTTCGCCTTCACCGAGTGTCTCACGTAGAAGACAGATGATGGACTGAGCTCGAAGGGTTCCGCACTAAAACGATCGTCAAATTCGTTTGAATCAAGAGACATAGTTAGACTCGCTGTAGATCAAGGCAACATTTCTGTAGACGCAAAGGCCCCAAAACAGTTCGCTTGATCAAAGTTCAAATGGAGCACGCATGAGGCAGACGTCGGCACTGATTCGGTCGATCTTTACTGAAACTCTGGAACTATTGAATATCAGGGATGTCGTTTCAAACTTGATCCAATGCGATGGTCCCGACTTGATCGTGTGTGATCATCGCTATGATCTTCGCCAAATCAGGCACATCGTTATTGTCGCCGCAGGAAAAGCAGCGACTCCTATGTACGAAGCGGTTGTCGCAGAGCTGGAACGATTTTCACGCACATCGATGAAGGTTACCGTCTTGCTAGTTGCCCCGACCGTACCCCGGCGGGAACGAGCGAACGTCACCTTTTTTCCCGGCGCACATCCCATACCGAACGAAGTTTCCAGAGAGGCGGCTGAATCTACTTTGAAACACCTCAGCAGAGTAGATGGACATACGTTTGTGATGTTCCTCATTAGTGGGGGAGCGTCCTCAATGCTTGAGGCACCGATCGATCCGAACATTTCGATAAGTGAGACAGCGGAGTTCTATCGGGCTCTTGTAGCTTCTGGGCTCCCGATCACCGAGATGAATGTCCTGCGAAAACACTTCTCATTAGTCAAAGGAGGCAGGCTTGCAGTTGCCGCATCTCGCGCTGCTGTTCACTGCACTCTGATCGTCTCAGACGTGCCTTCTCATTCAAGCGACTCGGTCGGTTCCGGCCTGTCGCTACCAGATTTTTCGACAGTTCAAGAGAGTATTAGTCTTTTCGAAAGACTCCAGGATCGTGTACTTCTGCCCGAGAATGTGATCTCTTTTTTCAAAGGGCCTCTATTAAGAGAAACGCCGAAACAAACCGACAAGGCATTTGAACGGTCATTTCATCGAGTAATCTTATCCAGCACCGACCTTGCTGAAGCCGCGACAAGACTTGCGAAAGCGTACGGATTTCATGTGGAGGTCGATTCGACATGCGATGACTGGGAATGCAGAGATGCGGTTAAATATCTTTTAGATAAGACCGAGGCGCTAGCCGCCATCCATCCTAGGGTGTGTCTAATCTCAGTTGGTGAACTTTTGGTGCAAGTCCACGGTGACTCTGGAAAGGGCGGCAGAAATCAGCATTTTGTACTTTCATGCGCGCTGGAACTTCCTCGAATGCATTCGCGCATTACAGTCCTTAGCGCCGGTTCTGACGGAATCGACGGAAATAGTCCTGCAGCGGGAGCGATTGCCGACTGGACGACCTCTGAGCGCGCGCAGTTAAAGGGAATTGATGCTCAGAACTGTCTTGAAGCTTTTGATTCGTTCTCCGTCTTCAATGAGTTGGGAGACGCAATCGTGACAGGGCCAACGGGCAACAATCTTCGAGATATCCGGATCTTGATGAGCGACCGCTCGCATCAGGCCGAATAGTATCGAAACTCTGAAGACAAAATGAGCCAAGCTAAACGGTTATGCATACTACTTACCTCTCTATTCTTGCTGAACCTCAAATTTGTTTTCGCACAAGCCACCGTCCTCGCTCCCTGACATTCAGTCCGCCAGCTCATTGGGCGAAGATCTTTTCGTCCAATCTGGTTCCACCGGTATGGTTACCGTCGAGAGCATGATCAATAACTTTCTGACTAACCTGTGGAAGCAGAGTACCCTTGCCGGAGCCATTCCGAACGAGACATTTCCGCCTCCTGCGGGTTAGACAGGCCCCTGACCGGGAACGACATTCTGGAAGGCATCATGCGCTTCACTGGGCTGGTGGCGATTACGAAGCCGGCCGAATTCTCGTGATTAGCCTTCAGCAGCAGATGCAAAAGCCTTAGGCACCCGAAGGAGTCCTAGACAAATCCCACATAGGGATAATCATCGACTCAGTCCCTAACATTCGGTAATACTTCGCCAAACTCGCCGGATTTTACGGCCTCCAAAAGCTTAGCGTGATCTCTAATGGTCTGATTTCCATATGCTTCAGCCCACTTTGCAAGCGACTGTCTTAAGACTCTTGAAGCTCCGCAGTAGCCAGCAATAGTGGCTGCTTCACTGGTTCTGGCATGAGCTCTAGCGAGCAAAGCGCCACAGGCCCAGCAATAGAAGGTGAAGGCATCTCCGCTCATCCATTCGATTGGAACATCAGCCTTAAGGTTCTTCATTTGCCGGACGTAGTAGGGCCGCCCATCCATTTCCGTCCATCCCAACATCACGTCACTCGAAGCTTGAAGAGCGCGCTGGCCGACGACTACACGTTGACCTTCGTTGACAAACTCTGCGCGGCGCAATGGCAGGTACGGGCCGTGCGCCGGCGTCGAAGCTTCCTTGATTTGCAGGAACAGCGGATCGCCGTCATTTTTCCCGATCAGCAGCGCGAGGTAAGCTCTAGTACCAACCGATCCCACACCGACGACGCGATGCGCCACATCCGCGACCCGATATCGTGAGAGCATATATCGTCGTTCGCGAGAGAGCGTGAGAGAGTAGTCCTCCAGTGCTGTAACCAGCTTGTTTTGAAGCGAAGCACTAATGCGCGTCAAGACGGGAGGATCCTCACGAAACCGCCATTGGCCCTTAGCATCTTTGTCAGCAACTTTCTTCAGAAGGTTGTGATTGTCTGACTGGAGAGCTTTCTCAGTTACCTTTCTCATTACAGCCGAAGCCTTTGGAGGCACTTTGCGAAGAACATCTGCGCGTCCCGGAGAAGCATGAAGATACCAAATATCTAACGTACCCATCGACTCCAGACGCTGCATGTTCTGTTGATATCCTTCGACAGCCTGCATCACAGCACTGCGTCTTTCTTTTTGACTTAGGCCGTTTTCACGACCTGCAACGTTGACACTAGCGGTGAGCCGCTTGAGATCCCACTCCCAAGGCCCGACGATCGTCTCATCAAAATCGTTGATATCGAAAACGAGTTCTCGTTGAGCCGTTCCATAAAATCCAAAGTTGCTGATATGCGCGTCACCAGCAAGGACGACGTTACTTCCCATAACAGGTGTCTGCGCCAGGTCGTAGGCCATCACCGCTGCTGCTCCACGCAGGAACGCGAATGGAGACGATGCCATTCTCTGCATCCTTAGCGGGATGAGGTGCTTTTGTCGTCCTACATTGCTTTTTTTCATCATGGAGATGATGTCTTCCCTGTTTTGCGCGGGTTCCCATTCTCCGTGTGCTTCGCGGGAAACGTGTTCCCGCTGCGCACTTCCCTGCTCGTGCAGTGCATTTACTGTGGCGAGAGGTATACGAAGACTGACTCGCTCGCCTGTCGACGAGACTTTATTTTTTGAGACTATGCGGGATTTCATATCAGCTCCAATTCAAAGCAAACGTTTAAATTACAACCTTGAGCAACATTCTCAGAAGCGAGTCAAGAGGCATCATGGTGAGAAGAAGAGGCGCCATCGGGATGAGGCATGCAAGAGCCAAATGGATTGGCGTACGCGGCCCCATCGGGGCCGGATTCATCTTTTCGATGAATGCGAAACTGTTCCCCAGATCGACAAGAGATTGAATATCTCCAGTGCCAAGCAGGACGTCTTCTGTTGGACGTGGGCTGGAAATCCACTTCTTATGAAAAGATGAGGTGTATTCCGTTGCCAGTGTTCCGTATTGGTGCAAGCCAACTCTCTTCGTTGTGATGAGTCGCCCTGAAAACACGAATAGCGGGAGCAGAACTATAAAGACAGCTAGTGCGACATACGCGGCTATAGATGGCGCAAAGTGTGGAAGAGCAATCCTGTCATAGATCACTCCATTCGCCAGCACTCCGGAGACAGCAACAGAGTAAGCTAAAAGGATAATCCCAAAGAATCGCTGCGATTCGCCGACAAAGGCCAACCCTCCTGCTTCATCTGGATGAGTGGGAATCAACTGTAGATCTAGTCTATTCATCCGCCAGAGAAACTGGCCCCATAAGAACAGACGCCAGAGCCATCGCAAGGTTAGAAACTGAAAGAGGGGTACGCAGAACACAACGAACCACCAGCCTGCACAAGTAAGAGAGGTGCCCGCGCCAGTTCTAACTGCGTACCAAGTGGAGACGTGGACGGCCGTCGACAATAGACTCACGATCGTCAGCAGATAGGCGAGAACGATGAGTACAACTTCGGCTCCTGTAGAGTCGCGCCAGTGGAGACCCTTTTCAATGGCGTTATTGAACTTCGGATAGTCGCTTTGCAGGACTAATCCTGATTCCACAAAGTGATTGGCACAATGAGCGAGTCGCGGGCCCAGCAGTCTTTCTGCCAATAGCAGTAAAGGGACAGCCACTAGGAACCTTGCGTGGACGGCGAAGTCGCGCAGGAAAGGTACGGGAACGAGGTTTCCAGTTGCATTGTGCTGCAGTGCCGAAAGAATGAGCAACGGAACCCAAGTTGCCACGATCGAAAGCAACGCCTTTCGCATTGTGCGCTGTGCGTTCGCGCGGATTAGTCCGACACGCATCTCCAGCCGGTAGGTGGGTCCCCCAGCTGTCAGCAAAAACTGACGATGATTCGCAAGTGCTAAGTCAGTCATAGTCCGCCCTATTGAAACGCGAAGACTACCAAGCGTACTGGACGCCGATGATGGGGCAATCCTATGTAAGACGACCGCCCAATCGATCTGTGGTTCCGTGAATCACGAGCCTATTACCCAATTGATATCCCGCTTTTACATAAAGAGATCGTGTGAGTTTTGCGGCGAGCATACCTTCTACGGGGATGAAGTCGCCATAGCCGAAGAAGTAAAGTCTCTTCACAAATCCCTCGGCGAACAATCGATCAAATCGAGGTGCCAGAATGATCTTCGCCTCCGGTCCGACGACCGGCAACGGCGCAAAGATGGACCCGGAGGGCTGTATGCTTTGTGAGACGTTTTGGCCGTTTCCAAAACTACTCGCCAGCGCCGAGATAGATCCTTTCGTATCTAACAAATTGATTTGCGCTGCGATTCCTAAATGACCACGCTTCCGCCGAATGAAGTCGTACTCATATCCCGGCCCAAACGAGAACGTTCGCAACTGAGTTTTGCCTCCGGAACCCGCCTTAGACATATTGTCCTGAAAAGCAACACTTTCATTCGAGACTTTGTCCCGCGAGACGGTGTTTGGGCTAATGATGAGAAAGAGGTGGTGCTTCCTCTTGAATTGCCAGTCAGCCGTGGCAAGAAATGTCGAGTAATCTCCAAACCCAGTTGAGCTATCAATGGGAAACATTCCAGGCTGCGTGGTGATGCCACTGAGCTTGCCAGTAGGATTCGCACGCCAATAAAGCCCGGATAATCTGAACCTATGGCCGTCCATCTCCTCGTGTGTTTCCGTCTGGGCCTCTGATCTCGAAGTAGAAAGGATCAGGAAGATCAGACTGACACAAAGGAATATCGAACGTGGCCATCTTTCAAAGGTTGTGATGACTCGATGGATCCTGCCGTCAGTCATCCAATGCCCCAAAGGACTGTTGTCCATTCTAGAGGACAACGTACGCCAGTCATGACCATGGCTAAACTGTAAAAACATACAGGTGAGTAAAGCTGCTGATATCGTCTAGTGCTCCGAGATGATGTGTTCCCGAAGAGCGAATCGAACAAGATCGGCATTCGTTTTGAGGCCGAAGTCTTCCATGATCCGGTATTTATGGAACGCGATTGTTCTGACGGCTATGTCGAGCACCGCCGCAGCCTCTTTCATTGAGTGGCCTTCGGCCAAAAGCTGTAGTACTTGTCTTTGTCTCTGAGTCAACTCTTTGGTGGCTTCAGGTGCGGGGCGCGGATCGCGAATCGCGAATGAACTCGTCCATTAATTTCTGAGCAATACTGGGTGTGACGTAAGAGTGCCCATGCAATACTTCGAAGATGGCTTTCTTTAATTCGACGCCAGCCGATTTCTTCAATAGATAACCAGACGCCCACTGTCTAAGGGCCTTCGATGCAATATCAGCATCTTCGTTCATCGTCAGAACGATCAGCTTGATTCGTGGCAGAATTTTTTTAACCTCCAGGCCTGCATCGAGCCCGTTCAGTAACGGCATACCCAAATCTATAAGAACAACGTCTGGTTTCAGCCGCTTTGCGGAGCTTAAGAGATCCCTTCCGTCCGCTACGACCGCCACGACGTCATATTCAGGCTCGAGCGCCTTCTTGAACGCTTCAGCTACGAGCGTGTGGTCGTCTGCAATCAATACTCGCGGCCGGTCCATGCGACCTCCCAACTCGATTGCAACAGCAGATACCGGCTAGAACTAGAGGATCCTAATCTGAGACCGCAATCGCTGCATAAGAGCAAAGTAAGCAATATCTGATTAGAACCGTTCTGACTAGAGTGACGCCACCACCCTCTTTTCTCATCTGCCAAAACTTACAGTTTGTAAGGACTTTCTCAATTCTGCAGTTTCGAGTGACTGGGAATATTAGTAAGGCTCCATTCCAGGGCAATTCTCCCAAAAAGCATCATTGTTCGACGGAATTCGGAAAACTTGATCATATCAACCATCTGCGGCTGCGCAATCGAGAGCCGCTGTAAGAACTGCCAGTACCGGAATCCTCCAACTTGCAATCAGATAAAACCGATACGAGGGTCTAGGGCGAACGATCGACTATATCGCTATATGTCTCCAGTCCTCACGGATGAGCAACGAACCAATCAACGGTTCAGTGGGGGGTACTGTGTGCCACGCCTCGAACTACCGCTTCTCAATATGTGCCGATTCCTCATGAGCGCATCTTTTTGTCGAAGCCGTATTCATCTATCTGCTGTTTTCTGCGTGCTTTTCATGGGACTGTCGCCTGGCCTGTCGGCGTCGACCCGTTTGAACAACGACGTCATCCACATGAAAAATGGGGACATCATAACTTGTTATACGTCGTCGGAGATGAGCAGCTTACTCAGCAGGTCCGTGCGTTGTCAGAAATTCTATTTGCACAATCGAAAAGGCTGGAGTGGAATGGAAAAATCATGGCTAGCCAATTGCAGAGATATCGAAAGTCGACGGCACCAGCGTCAAAGGCTCGAACCGCACTCCCACCGCTTAACCCTGACGTGACCTCACTTTAGCCAGGCAACGGGATACTGTCGATTCTTACAGTGTCCCGTTGTCTCCCCAAATCCTATCGTGAGACAAGTCCTAAATCGAAGGACTCAGGCGCTCTATAGGGGGAGGCGGCGCACAAGGGACCTATCGCCCGATTGGAGGTTCAATGCGAAAAGCTGCGAGAGATAAAAAAAGTTATACAAGCGTCCGCAGATTGAGTTCGTTGTTTCTAGCTGCAATTCTTGTTCTGTTGGCGGCAGGAGTGATCATTTGGAAGTTTTCTTCAACTGCTCCAGCGTCAGCTGCGATGTCGCCAGCTCCGCCGACTAGCCGTGCCCCAGAGGTTGCAGCCAAACCAGCGACGATGGGCACAGTTACGGGGATAGTGTTTGCGCCGACCGTGCCGAACAAGACTTTTCCAGCCGGCAAAGCGCAACCAGGAATGGCATGGATACTTGGTGGAGAGTTCTCGATGGGCGCTCAGGATCCTCCCGATATGGAGCACGATCACGTCGGCATGAAGGCCACGGAGGATTCCCGCCCAGTTCACCGCGTCTACGTCGACGGGTTCTGGATGGATAAGACAGATGTCACGAATGAAGAGTTCGCAAAGTTCGTGGCCGCAACGCACTACGCCACCGAGGCTGAACGGACACCCAGAGCGGAAGACTTCCCCGGAGCCCTGCCCGAAAATCTGGTAGCTGGCGCGGTGGTCTTCTCTCCGCCCGACCAAGCCGTGCCACTCAGTGATCATCTTCAGTGGTGGAATTATGTTAAGGGTGCGAATTGGAAGCATCCCAGCGGCTCTGACAGTAGCATCAAGGGTAAGGAAAGTTATCCAGTCGTCGATGTCTCATATGATGACGCCCTGGCGTATGCGAAGTGGGCGGGCAAACGACTTCCTACAGAGGCCGAGTGGGAGTTCGCCGCCCGTGGTGGTCTGACAGGAAAACCCTTTGTGTGGGGAGATACCTTTCGTCCCGACGGTAAGTATATGGCAAATACTTTTCAGGGCCACTTTCCAAATAAGAACACTGGCGAAGATGGTTTCGCTGCTACCTCGCCAGTCACGAGGTTTCCGCCAAACGGTTACGGCCTGTACGACATGGCAGGCAACGTGTGGCAGTGGACCTCCGATTGGTATCGTCCGGACTATTACCGCCAGCTTGCTGCGTCAGGTGGAATAGCCCATAACCCGACAGGACCCGACAGCTCACTCGACCCCGCGGAACGTGGCGTACCGAAACGCGTCATGCGCGGAGGATCTTTCCTCTGCACCGATCAGTACTGCTCCCGTTACATGGTGGGCACGCGAGGCAAAGGTGAAGTGTCGACTGGGACAAACCATTTGGGGTTTCGTTGTGTGAAGACAACCCATCCTGCCAGGAAAAAGCGAGACGACGAGGAGAGACAATGAATAAGAAACATTACTTTTATTCCTTTCGTACTTTTTCGTTGTTCTATCCCTTTTCACGACTCCTCGGGTCGACGCCCAAGTAGATCCACTTCCCTCGTGGAGGGATACGCTAGCCAAGAGCAAGATCGAATCCTTTGTCGAGCGCGTTACCAAGGCGGGCGGTTCTGACTTCGTTCCTCCTGCAGAACGAATCGCTACTTTCGACAATGACGGTACTCTTTGGGTCGAATCGCCCGTCTACACGCAAATCGTCTTCGCCTTTGATTGGGTCAAAGAGATGGCTCCTCAACATCCGGAATGGAAGAATAAGCAGCCGTTCAAAGGAGTACTAGAGGGCGACATGAAGGCGGTCGCCGCAACTGGAGAGAAGGGTATTGTTGAAATAACTCTGGCGACAAGCACTGGAATGACCAGTGCCGAGTTCGAAAGATCGGTCTCTGATTGGATGGCCAAATCGCATGATCGAAAGTTCAATCATCCATATAACGAACTCATCTACCAACCGATGATCGAGCTCTTATCCTTTCTTCGCAGCAATGGCTTCAAGACCTACATCGTCTCGGGCGGAGAACAGGAGTTCATGAGACCGTGGGCAGATAAAGCTTATGGAATTCCTCCGGAACAGATACTCGGATCAACGATGAAGACGCAATTAATAAATCGCGATGGCCAACCAGCACTCATGCGCCTGCCACAGATTGACTTCATCGACGACGGTCCAGGCAAGCCTGTCGGCATCAATGAATTCATAGGCCGTAGACCGATTCTTGCCTTTGGTAACTCAGATGGCGATCTGCAGATGCTTGAGTGGACGGCAGCAGATTCTGGCCCTCGGCTCATGCTATTAGTGCATCACACAGATGCAACTCGCGAGTATGCTTATGATCGGCAATCTTCGGTTGGGAAGCTCGACAAAGCTCTTGATGAAGCCACTAAGAACGGCTGGGTTGTCGTCAGTATGAAAGACGATTGGAAGCGGATATTCGCCTTTCAGCCGTAGTTCACGCCTCCTATTTGGTTAGCGCTGCACCGCGACGTCCTCAACACTCTGACCCTGGCTTAGCCTGATTGCTATACGTTCCACATCATGCTCGCCGAGATATTTCTCGTCCAAAGCTCCGTTGGCCTGGATAATTCTCGCGATGCACCCCGTCCAACCGGTCTGATGGCTGGCACCCACGCCGGCTCCCGTATCGCCGTGGAAGTACTCGAAAAAAAGAATATTGTCGCGCCAGTGCGGATCGGTCTGAAACTTCTCTGCGCTGCCATACACGGGTCGTCCGCCGGAGCTGCTTTTCACGAATGTTCCGATCAAGCGCTCTCCCAACTCCTTCGCTACCTCGAATAAGTTCATCATATTTCCTGATCCCGTCGGACACTCAATCTTGAACGTGTCGCCATAGTAAGCTCCTAACCGCATGAGTGACGTATACAACAGGAAGTTCACGGGCATCCAGACAGGACCTCTCCAGTTCGAGTTTCCTCCAAACATGCCGCTGTCCGAATCTCCGGGCAGATAGCCAACTCTCGACTCCTGTCCCACGAAATTGAAGACGAAAGGATGATCGAGGTGGTAGCGCGACAGTGCTCGGATGCCGTGAGGTCCGAAAAATTCATTCTCATCGAGCATCTTGGTCAGGATACGTCGAAGCTTATCCTCATTCACCGTCGAAAGCATCCGCCGCCCGGCAAGCCCGGGAGTCCCCGGCATGTGTAAGTTGGATGCCAGCTCAGGGTGTCGCATTAGAAAGTCTCTGGCATGCTTGCCGAATGTTGGCAGTCTCTCTATGAGATCTTCCTCAAAGATCGCTACAGCGGTCAGGGGCAGAAGCCCAACCATGGACTTGACCTTCATACGAAATGCTTCGCCATCCGGTAATCGTAGGACATCATAAAAAAATCCGTCCTCGTCATCCCACATGGTGTCTTGTTCTTTGCCCATGCGATCCATCGCTCCGGCAATCCACATTGTGTGTTCAAAAAACTTAACAACGAACTCCTCAAACATCGGGTAATGCAGCGCGAGTTCTACCGCAATCCGGAGCATCTGCTGACTAAAAAAGACCATCCATGCAGTTCCATCTGCCTGTTCAAGATGGCCACCGTTAGGCAATGGCGCACTTCGGTCGAAAACACCTATATTGTCCAGTCCCAAAAAACCGCCTTCAAACAGGTTGTTTCCAGCTCGATCTTTTCGATTCAGCCACCACGTGAAATTCACCAATAATTTTGAGAATGCATACGCCAAAAATTCAAGATCTCCCTTGCCTCCATTCCGCTCCTTATCGCTTATATAAATCTGCATCGTCGCGTAGGCATGCACTGGAGGATTCGTGTCGCCAAAGTTCCATTCGTAAGCCGGAATTTGACCATTCGGATGAAGGTAATCATTCCCCAAAATCAGCATGAGTTGCGACTTTGCGAAGTCGGAGTCTACTGTTTGAAAGGCAAGCATGTGGAACGCCAGATCCCACGCCGCGTACCAGGGGTACTCCCACTTGTCGGGCATGGAGATGATGTCGTTGTTGTACATATGAAACCATTCGCCGTTCCTGACTTTCTGTCGCGTCTCGGGTGTGCACCATGGCCCCACTTTGTGTTCTCGAAGCCAGATATTGAGATCGTAGTAAAAATATTGCTTGCTCCACAGCATCCCTGCCATCGCCTGACGCAGCACCATGGC
>Ga0302227_10000525_pt1 | contig 32685 bp, 30 predicted proteins | sample II_Palsa_N1_1_FD_193525 | JGI IMG/M metagenome (GOLD analysis project Ga0302227, IMG submission 193525) | Peat permafrost microbial communities from Stordalen Mire near Abisko, Sweden - II_Palsa_N1_1 | ecosystem: Environmental > Terrestrial > Soil > Palsa > Peat permafrost | place: Sweden... | reverse complement strand
CTGGCGCTGCAAGGGGCGTCGCTGACGCCGGCGGAAGGTGCTGATCCGATTACGGGTGACGCGCTGGGTGAGTTGGCGCGTAGCTACCTGCTGTCTGAGGCCGTAGTTGACCGCTTAAGCCGCGTGATCGACCCCAGCGCGCTTGAAGCTGTGATGGATGGTATTCCGCTGGACCTTAGCAACGAAGCTGCTGCGCAGGCTAGCGCTGCGGCGATGCAAGCTGCACTGCGGGCTGACAAGTTGAAGCCGGAAGTGGCGGTGCGGGCTACTTATGATGAAGTGCGTGAGATTCGGGCGCTGCGGATTGAGCGGCGGCATCATGGCAACATCAAGGTTAGTGCGTTTGATGAGGAGTTTTTGCTGACTGCCGACTTCCAGCAACTGCGTAATACCGCCGATACCTTCAAGGATTTGATTGGGGTTGGGGCGATTATCAAGCGTGGCGAGCGGACGATGGCTGTGACCGGCTTTAAGGCGGCTATGCGCTGGATGATTGCTGATGCTGAGCGCAATATTAGTAAGCAGCGGTATAAAGGGCTGGGCGAGATGAATCCTGGGCAGTTGTGGGAGACTACGATGGATCCGACCGTGCGCCGTCTTTTGCGGGTGCAGATTGAGGATGCTATTGCGGCGGATGGGATCTTTACTACGCTGATGGGGGATGAGGTTGAGCCGAGGCGGGCGTTTATTGAGTCTAATGCGTTAAGGGCGGGGAATATTGATATTTGAGGATTTTTGTAGATAGACGCATAAGCTGAGAAACGCGGGCCCATAAGTTGAGAAATTTATGAGCCCGTTTTCATTAATAGGTAAAACGTATCGGGAACTCATCAACGCAGATGGCAGGAACGGATGAGCGTCTGAGCGTCGCCGACGGCGATTGCAATGCGTGCGGCCGCGGCAGCACGAATTAGTCACGGGGATGATTGTCGCTTGGATGTCGACAATTTATGGAAGCTTCTAATCCACACATGACCATTTTGGAAACGAACGAGAAGCTGGCCGAGACCTATAGCGAAGCTCGCTACTTCCTGAGTCTGGACCAAGCCGCGCGCGCGGACTCTGACTGGTTCAAGGGTTTTCTGGCCTATCCCAGCGTGCGGAGCTTTTTCAAGCAGTCTGTCTTCGGCAAGGGCACCGTGCTGAAGGTGGTTGCAGTCACCCAGCCTGCTTAGAAAGCGAGCCATCCGAGCCTCTGCCCAAAGCGGCAGAAGTTCGCGGGCTGATGAAGAAAGCAACCGCCTTTGAGTCCGAGCTTGTTGCCGAAAGTTCGTCCTGGGTGCCGTCGGAATTGGAGAAGAATTTCCGCGACCCGATGAAGAAACTTCGGGACGCGGCATCGACGGTCGAACGTCGGTCTGCGGGACGTCCGGCAATCAGCGAGCGGCGCATCTTCGTGTTACACCTTGCTCGCGCGCTCTACGAAATGTGCGGTGACTTTCCGGGTAAATTCATTACCACGGTCGCTGCTCGGGTATGGGAAGACACGGAAGACCGCACTGTCCGGAAAATATTGACCGACGACGAGCGAGACGCCATCAAGCGGCACGCCGAGACCAACCGTCGACAAGTAGCTGAAAGCGAAAATGCTACGCACTTGCTGCTGAACCGGGCCAGTATCCCACCGAAGGCATCAGTAAAGAAAATCCCGGCGTGCAGTAGTTTCTGTCGAGGTAAAAGAGGATACACATGGATGAAAGGCGCCGGGTAATACCCACTCGCAGAGTCGATCGGACGGGCATCGGGACGGCGCGTGCTACTCCTACCAGGCCAACAACGCTATCCTTTGATCCAGGGAACGCCAGTGGACGCATAAAGATTCCCTCGCGAGGTGGTGAGTCCATATAGCGAAGTTAATTTCCATTCTGCGGTACGCGTAAAAGACGGCGGCCCCTTGAGTTCGACCGCATGAAAGAAAAATCTCGGGTAACGTAACGGTCACAGGCCCGCTACTATTGGGGCTTGTCCGTGATCCAAGACGAGCTGCGTGCGTAAATCGCGCGTCGCAGCCAACTGGCCATTCACGTATAAATTCGTCTTCATCGCATACACGCCTTGAGATACGCCTTCGGGAAGTGTCAACTCGAACGAGTTCTCGAAACGACCGCCGGATGCATTCTTGCTCTCCAAAGGTTTCGTTCCATTTTTGAAAGGCTGGCCGTTGGGATCGAGCAGAATTATCTGTTCATCGACTTCGTTGATCTTTTGATAACGGCCGTTCACCAGTTCCACTTGCGTATTGACGGTGAACGGCTTGCCACGGACTACATGGTCGCTAACCAAAACGTTATACGTAACAACTTGTGGCTCCGGCGGCAGTGCACCGCGTGTTGCGACGTAGTCCCGGTCGGACTGCGCCGCCGTCTTCACTTGGCGTGAACGGACGTTCACTGCATAGCAGCCGACGCCACCGATCACCCCGCCGGCCGCAGCTCCGATCACTGCACCCTTTTTGCCACCCGCGAGCGCCCCGAGCAGGGCACCGACCGCTGCACCCGCGACCGCTGTCGTGCCGACCGAGCAAGGATCGCGTGTGGACGCACTTGCATCGCCGGGCGTTGCCCCGTTCTGAGGAGGCACCGCACAACCGGTCAATAAGCACAAAATAACGACTGAAACTAACCGTTTGTGGTGCTTGATCTCAATCATTAGCTAACTCCCTATTTGATGGTTGTTTCGTTTTGCAGCACCTGATGTTCACGGTCTTGGACAATGCGCGCCAGGGCATCGATGCGTGGGTTCGTGGGATCCATGCGTCGCGCGCTGTCGATATAGGTCTTTGCCGCGTCAAAGCGGTTCTGAGCGAGCGCCGTTTGTGCGTCGTTCAAGAACTGCTGGGCCACAACCGCCTCGCTATTGAATGTGGGCGCGCTCGGCTTGACGACCGGCAATGCGGCCGGCTGTATGGTGAAAGGTTGTGTAGTTGCGACTGGTGTAGGCGTGTTTTGTTGGGGTGCCGGTTCGACAGGTTTCGATACCGGAATCTCCGCAATTTGTGCACGCAGCGATGCAAGGGTTGGACGGAATCGGTCGAGACGCGCGAGATCGTCGATGGCTTCCACTGCAGCGACGGCGTCACCTGAAGTGATCGCAGCGCGCACCCGTTGCTCATCAGTATTGGCGGCCGCACTCGTCTGTTTCACTTGCTCCTTGATCCGTATCGCATCGTCCGAGTCCGCGCATGCCGATGGCAGTTGATTCAATCCGTCGACCGCGGCACCCAAACGCCCCTTCTCCAGATGGGCGGTGACGGCTTCGTATGATCGTGTACATTGGCGTTGAGTCGCCTGGGCCGTAGCAACAATCATTTTCAGCTCATTGGCCTTCGCTGATAGATCACCCGTGCACGACGCAATGGCAAGCTCGCTCTGCGTCGCGGCGCCAATCAGATCATCGCTTTGCGCAAGCCTTCGTCCTTCGTCGATCTGCTGATTACACGCTAGATCCTGCTTACTCGGGCCGCTTCCGAGAAATGCCAGTAACGCAACGAGTGCGACCGCACCGATCCCTGTATAACCCCAAAATTTGCGCGACTTTTTTGATTTCGGAGGAATGGACTGCGACGCCATCGACTCAATTGCGGGCTGGGGTATCGCAGGCGCGGCTATGTCTGCTTCCCTATGTACACCTCTGGTCTCTTGCACCGCAGCAGGCGGTGCTTCAACACGCCTCGCCGATACTTCCGGGGCGTTCCTGATTGGAGCGGACGTTATATACTGCTGCGCCTTCGGAGCGTCGGCCTCAGACGCAACAAATCCACCCAGAACCAATGTCTGTGCTTTGGCCATCGCAGGAACGACATCGGTAGCGGTCCCGCAGAACGGACAGAATTTCACTTTCCCGAACAGACGTTTCGCGCAATGAATACAGTTTTCCACGAATTTTTCCTACTTCAACAACGGAGGCGGCGCCTGCGTCAGCGGAGGCGGCACCACCTGAGACGTGCCCATCAATTCTGCAAAGCTGCTCAGATCTACCCATTCGGCAAGACCTTGGCGCCACACCTTCGTCATCGCTACAGCAATCTGTCCAGCCTGCAAGAATTGCCCGATTTGTTGCGCGGTATAAGGTCCGTACTGTTGACCGTTGAGACCCAGAAAGTACAGGTGATCGACTGACGGCACTAGACCAAGCGGCGGCGGCATGCCCGACACACCCAGAGGACCAGAAGCAAACAGGGGAGCAGAAACGACTGGCACAGAAGAGGCGTCGAACGCATTCGCACGCAGCAAGTCGTCGAAGCCACCGACACCGAGCCTCGACGGATGAAGAGCAAACTTAAGTCTCGGCAATTGGTCTTCGTTTGGCTCGCGCACTTCCCATTCGTAAGCGTCAGCATCTGAGTCTCCGATCACAACAGCCCAACTGGGCAGATCCTCAAGCAAACGGCGCTCATGACGGTCGAGTTCGCTGTCGCTGATGCCCTTACGACGCGCGCTGTCGCGCAGGTCACGCTTCGCTTCAGCAGCAATCGCGCTCGCGAAACCCTTCCGTACCTGCTCAGCGCCGGTCGAATCTGAGACGAGCTTCGGCGTATAAACAGCAGTTTCGTAGTAAGCACACAATGCGGCAACTGCGCTGGCCTGCAATCCATCGATGTCCGCCAGCGTCTCCTGCACGCGGCTGAGAATCGCGGCTCGGTATGTCAGCGGCAGACCATTCTGTCTAATCGCACGCTCGTTGCCAATGCGCCGCACATCGCCGCGTGCTACCGCGAACTGATACTGCCCCGGCGGCATGACGCGCTGCGTCGCGCGCGTCAGCATGCCAAACATGATCGCGAGTAGATACTGCTTGAAATCTTCGGCGAGCCGGTTGATCTCGTCGGTGGTGGGCGCCATCGGGTGACTGAATTGTGTTGAATCAATATGCGTATGGGTCGGACTTTTCTCTGACTCCTTCCGATAACTGGTACGCCATCCTTCGAGTCCGCGCAGCACAGTCATAGGCACACCGGAAAGTTCGCAATAACAGACTGCGCGGCCCGGCATGCCGGTTTCGACGATCGATATTTGCGCCGGAGTGATACCTGCATGCGTCGGGGCGCTCGCATCGACCTCCGCTCCAAACTTACGCCTAAACTCACCTGCTGCATTGACACCGATAAAACACTTGTATTGATCCGCATTCACCGCGAAATCACCGCCGAGATTCGCATCGATCCAAGGCATCGCACACGCGAGCAGCTTACGGAAATATTCTGCGCGCTGCCCAGGTAACATTTGGTCGAGCGAGTCCATCAATGGGTCGATCGCATCCACGGTTGGGTCGATCGCACTTAGCATCGTCAATTGACGCTCGGCCATTCGTTTGACTTTGATGAGAATCTCGCCGCGCTGCTCTGCTTCCGCGAGCATAGGGAACAGTACCTTCGATCCTCCTAGATCCTTGAACGCCTCATCGGCCCACTCGCGCAACTGCGATGCAGGAGGCATCGGCAATTCGCGAATCGCAGCTGGCACGACGATTAACGTACTATGCTGCTTTATTAGGTCCTGCCGCAGAATCATGGTGGCATTTTGGAGGTCCGCCAGCATTCCTAGCACGTGGTCACGCCCGGTCTGCAATTCACCGACCAACCCGCTCCAGACAGTACGTCCTTGAGCATCAGTGCCTGTCTTGCGTCCAAGCCATGCCGACACATCCTGCATCAATAAAGCAGCCTCAATGGCGGCTTTCGCACGCAAATGGAATTTCAGCGCGTTGGCCATTTCAGTGCGCAGATGGTCAAGCACCGTATTAGCCTGCTTGTCACCACCGCCGAATAGACGCGATTTTGTTTGCCCAAGATTGTCCAGCAAACGCTCGTATTCGCGACTGCGCACCGCTTCCTTGATCTCGCGATAGCGCTCCGCGTTCGTTTCGAGTGCGGCGATTAGTCCGGTGCCCGTTGCTTCAAGGCGGTCCTTGATTTGCTCAACGAGAGACAACACATACTCGAGTCCACCAAAATCCTTATTGTCCAGGTATGCGTATAGTTGGTCCCGCACCGCCTTTTTAATGCGCTCAAATACTTCGCGACGACGCTTGGTCACGCGGTCTTCTGTCGTATCAGCGGTCGAGTCTTGATCTCTAACCGCATCACGTTCGAGTTGCTTCATCGCATCGCGAATATGCGTCGGCCACTCCTCACGTTGAAAACCCGTACGGATTGCGTCGATCTGCGTGTTCACGCGTTGCTCAATTCCGGAGAGTAACAAGCCTTGCTTGTCTTGCAACAAGTCCATAGTGATCGCGTAATCAATGAACTCGCCGCTCGACCGTTGCAATTCAATGCTCTTGTCGGAGAAATCGGGAAATTCACTGAACGGCACCGGGCGAAGCGCAACATTCGACGCCATGAATTCGTCACGCTGCTTGTCGGTCGCGCGATTCGCGCCGAAATCACCACTGCCGACACCAAAGAACGCTTGGAGCATCGCGCCAGTCCAGCGATGAGCGAGTTCGTCGCGCCGCGCTTCCTGGCGGGTATCGAGCACAGAATGGCCAAACGCAGAGAATCGTTTGGAGTACGACAGTCGCATGTCGGCGAAGCGATTGCGCGGCACCAGTGCATCGTGCAAAAAATTCTTGTGTTGAGCCTGATTCACCGCGACAGAGCGCTTGCGGCGGGCGAAATCTCCCGACGCAAAGTCTTCGAACAACGCATCCGCAACCATGTGATAGATGTCGTTGATATCATTGGTATTCTGTTGCGCCAAATTACCCGAGTCGATCAGATAGACCTCATGATAAGGTTCCCGCGGCAATTCTGGCTGATCGTATGCATCCCAGCGCCCGACATAACCTTTATTGCCCATCATCGCCGACTCAAGCTCCATCAATGCGGCATAGCCGTTGGCGGCAGTACGATCCTTGTTCTTGTCCGCGTAACCGGTCGGCAGGAATAACATGAGTTCAACGTCGGCGTGACCAACTTCGGTTTTCGCCAGCCAACGTGCCAATAAGCCCATGTCAAGAAACGCACCGGAGCCGGTGCCACCTGCGACCGAAGCAACTACCACCACTCGAAACTTGCTCGTTTCCATCCTCAAGCCGAGTTCGGCTAGCTGTCGTTCATGCGAAAGACCGGCTTTCAGCGTGCGTAGCTTGAGACGGATCTTGTCCCGCAGCTTGGTGTACTTGTCGAAAAAGTACAGTCTTGACACGGCCCGAATCTGCCCCGCGCCCTTTGCCGGATCGATGCCCAGTTCGCGAATCTTTTTAGGGGTGAGAGACAACCACTCTTTGATGTGCGGATACTTCTCAAGCGCATCGTCGTCACGGCTGTACTTGTCCATGTCGAACGTCTCGACGACCTTTTCGTCGTCTGTGAACTTAACCAACGAGAACTGCAGATCGTCGGCCTGAGCACGATTCGATTCGACGATCGCCCCCGTGTCGAGATCAAACTGGATGAACTGCGCAACTGGGAAATCCGTCAGGCTCTCGACACGCATACGCCGGTTCATGCCACCCCAAAGTGTATTGAGAATCCGACGACGCACTCGCATCAACACTTCCATGCCAGTGCCGCCTATGCCGATGAACAGTGTCGGACGCAGTTCGATAGACTGTTCTTGCTTCTTGCCGGCATCGGCGCTGATGGTTTGATTTATGTTATCTGACATGGTGTCCCGATTATCGGATGTGGGGCTGTCCGCGCATGACGCGCGTCTATGCAATTTCTTGATGGATGTCCGCGCTTACTTACGGCCCGACAGGACCATGAGGACGAGAGCGACGATTGCCACGACACCTAATGGTCCGAGAATAAGCGGGGCCAGGAACTTCGCAGGATTCACCGCCGACAACACGGCGCCGACAGCAATACTTCCGAGGAACACGAAAAGCCACCAACCCGCCGCGTTTGCCTTGTTGGGCGGCACGCGCTTCGCGACAAGTGTGTTTGCATAGGAACCCCGGGCAAAGAAAAAACCAATGAACAGCACGAGCAGGATCGCGCCGCCGATCATCAGATCTCGCGACGAGGTGTCCACACCAAGGCTAGCATTTGTCGGCGTAACGACCTCTGTTTGCGCGACGCTGCTACTAACAGGCGTAATGGCCGCGGTACTGGAGGCGTTCGCGTCGGCAGTTTGCGGTATGGGCAAAGCGAACCCGTTCTGGTCTTTCTGGTCTTTCTGGTCTTGCGCCATCTGCTTGCTCCCAGCAAAAAGATATGTAGTTAAAGTGGTGGGGCTTATCGGAAATTCAACGAATGACCGTCGGTGGTCTTGATTACTTTCGGTTGGCCAAGTCCGCGCTTGATGGTCCCAATCACCACCCCATTTTCATCCCGAATATCGAGGTTCACGAACGGTTTCAGCACGACATGACGATGAACATCATCGACGACCAGCGGATATCGCCGGTTACGACCGGATAGCAGCGCGAGCGTGGCAAGCCCGCCTACCAACGCGAGTATTGCGACGATCACGACCAACACTGGCAATAATGGATACTGGATGCGCAATACGACCGGTATGATCGCCTGAGAACCACGCACGCTTGGAGGCGCGGCGAAGATATCAGAGATCGGATCGCCCGGAAACTCGCTTTCCAATTGCGACCTGAAGGTCTCGGAAAGTGCGAGTTGCTGGTCACTGAGATTGAGGCTCACAGTCATAGGTACAAGGACCTGTTTGCCCATCGCAGCAAGCGCCTGCGGGGACCAGGCTGACGGCACCCTCTCGATCGGAAGCGCAAAACGCACCTCGACAGATTTACGTTGCCCTGGTTGCAGGTCTGTAACAGTCGCAGGCAACACTTCGACAGGCACGGTACGCCCGGGCAGCATCATTGTCGCTGTCATGGCGGCATGCTCGATCACGTACGGATAAAATAAATTCTGTAACGACGCACGTAAGACGACAGTAGGCACAATCTTACCCGCATCGACATCGAACACCAGTGTGCGTTGATCGGCAGCTAGGCCGGTACGCAGATCCGTCGAGTTGGCGACAGATTCCGGCACGATCCGCACGGCGTCGAAGTCGAGCGGCTTAAGACGTGCCGGTGGCCGCGTCAACACCTGAGACAAACGTCCTTCTTTCAGGATTTCATCGAGTGCCTGCGAGGCGGGTTTGCCATAGGCCAGTGCGTAGACCATCATGCCCTGTGCTTGATATAGCTTGCCTTTGACAGGCATGCGCAAAGGAAAGACGAGAGTCTTTGTGATCGACGGCTCCAAGTGAAGTAGCTTGTAGAAATCGAGATTGCGCGCTGCAGTGGCTTGATTGTTACCAGGGCTATTTTTATTGTTGGTGAAGATCCACAAAATGCCGGGTCTCGACCTGAATGGACCGGTGATCGTCTTGGTGACCGCTTCTTTGAAGTCGGTATCGGCCAGCGTGGTCCCCATGCTTTTATGGGCAATATCGAGCGCCGCGAGCCGCGCGCCGAAGCCCGAAGTACCTTTGCCTGCCTCAAGCAGTTGCGGCGAGACGTTGGCACCATTACTCTGGCTGAACGCTAGCAGGAAAGCTGGGTCGTCGGCAGTCGCAACCGACTGAGCGACAGCAGCAACTAGCGGCTTGAACTGCGAGGTTTGGTCAGTGTAGAACGGTTCCATCCAACCGGAGTTCTGAACCAGAAACGCTTGCTGGATGCTAGCGGCAGACGCACAGCCAAACGCGCTCAATACGATTGCCCCAATGGCGATACGAAGCCATTTTTTCATGCGAGTTTCCACCCATGAATGCGACGGGCGCGAGAATGATAGGCCCAAAGCATGCCGCTATGAATGAATAGCCGGATACGCCATGGTTCAGGCGCGTTTCCGCTAAAAAAGCGCACTTCGCTGTCGTTGCTATCGAAGCATAACGTGTAGGGAATACGTTCTTTCGACTCAAATGTTTTCGCAATACCTGTATCGCTCGCTAGGCGCAAGCCGATTACCGCGTCGCTGACCGATGACTCCAGCAGCGGTATCACGAATTCGTTGGAAGCGGTGTCATCCGTGTGTTCGGGCTCTTCCCAAGGAGGCGCTTTTGTCTTCATCGCGACGCGGAAATTGACCGTGCCCGAACATAGACGCAACGTAGTTGTGTCGGCGATTTCTAGTTGTGCTCGATCGACACGCACCCAGACGTAGCAATCCGTGACCGCGTTGAAGCAGAATTGCCATAGTGCGCCGTCGCTCGCGAGATACGGGCTGCCAAAGTCAAAGCGCGGATTAACATGGTTCGGCCAAGGAGTAAAGCTCGCACTAACACCACCGTCGTTCTGCTTTTGCAAACGAAACTGGCCCGCATTGCAGACCCATACCGCCACCCGGCCATATGACACCGGCAATCCCATGTCCGCAGCAGAGACTGCGATCTCAAGCGTGACCTCACCCGACAAATTCCCGTCTGTCTCCACGCAGATGAATTTGATCGTGCCACCTTCAGCCTGCAATGGAACCCAGATACGGTTATCAAATGCAATAGGAGAGCCAATGGCGGGCGCATTGCCGACGTGCACAACGTCGTAACTAAGCGACGCCACATCAGGCGTGATGCACGCTAGTCCAGTTTGCGTCGGCACGAATAACATATTAGCGGGACCGTCAACTGGTTTTGCAATCTCGGCTCGCCAAGAATGATGGGGCAGATGGCACTCGTCAAGGAGCGCATCTCCGGCGCCGTCCATGGGTTGCCAGCTATGCGATGCCGGAAGCCACCCGAACAGCGTGCCTTTGGTCGGATCCATCGCAATCAATGAAGCGGCCACCGACGAGAATGGCACCGAAAAGAACTGGTACTCGCCTGGCGGTGGCGGTTCCATGTTATCGTCGGGGTCTGTTTCGGCGCGACGCGCCTTGATATCGCGGAGTTCGAGTGCGTGGTGAGTCCGGCGCAGTCCACGTGCCTCCGATGGGCCACCGGCATTCATTGGCGCGTTACCGAATGGGGGGGCCCACCCGACCGTAGCATGGGCTGGCGGTTTGCCAAGTAACTCGCCGGTCGACGGTGAGCAAGAGAATTCCGGCGGATAGAATTGCGACGGCGTTGCGTCGTCAAACGTCGCGCCCAGCAAGTCCGCAATATCGAGAACGGAAGCTTGTGCAGATACGAGGCGGCCGCATGCCGTTTCGACCAGAGCGAACGCCTCTTCGGATTGCGCCCATGTCCCCGATGGCAGCAACCATTCCCCATCCTTCTCTTTCATCTTCCCTCTCATCCGTTGCCAGATTTCGCGCCTTCCGGCAAATATGTCTTCAGACCGCGTAATCCAATATGGCGTAGCGAGCCGGCTCTTGAAAGCTACCGGTCTCAGAATTGTCCGCAAATCATATCATTTCGATGGCCAACAATATATCAAGCTGTCGAGAACAGTTTTCTATTGGCTCTACAGTATATCGAAAGAGATAAATAGCCCTACCGGGAAAACCATAACGCGGCGTTTTTGACGAAAAATCAGCAAAAAAGCTAGCTTTTCGAGGTTCAAACTCGAAATATTAAATAATAATGATGGCCAGGCAGTCACAAAAATCGTCAGTCTTAAACTCAAAAAATACATTCGCCACGTACGGTAGATAGGGGGAAATTACGTCAATGTCAGCCATTCCAGTGAAACATGTACCTATTTACATTTTTGCACATCAAAAAAATGACACAATTATTTCCTTTAAACATGCTGAGCGAATCTTATCCATTAACGCCCATGCGTCGGTCAATTGACTCCGGAATAACGCGCTCAGACGAAAAATAAATAATAGGTAACACTAGAGGACGCGCTGATCCGTGTGTTGCGCCAAGCAACCTCCGCCCCTCATATGCGGCAGTCTTCGTCGGCACAATTGTGATGGCTAATGCTAACGGTCGATGGCGAACGGCAAATCGTGATTCCAAACGGTTATTGGATCGCCACTAATATTTTCGGCCTTTACGCAGAATTTTGTGACGTATTCGCCAGACTCATCGAACACGCTTCGATACGTAGCCACACCCCACACGTATAAATGTTTCAATCCCTTCGCAACGTCAGCAAGATCAGTGCCCCAAAGATTATGAGTACCAGATCCAATGAGTCCACCGGGTTCGAGCGAGAATGTTCCCGGCTGTTCGTTGGGCTGAATCTCCGGCGCAAAAGGGTAATCGTCGGGTAGTATTTCGTCCCGAAACTCATAGCAGACGTGCACATGAAGGCCGCGCGCGGTGTGTTACCGCTGTTTCGCCAATGAGGCCTTAATTGCCAGAAGATGCGCCCATCTGCCAAATCCGGATGTGAGATATACCTAAGGCCAGCGAAATGAACGTACGCGCTCGCTCGCTTGCAATCATCGATGATCTTTGCCGTATCCGCGCTCTGCCGAGACGATTTTGCTCCCAATGTCGCAGCGACAGCAGCGGTCTTAGTATCGGCGAGGCTCACTCGCATCAACCGCAATTGGACGAAGAATAGTACGCCCTGGGCCAACGCTACGAGCAAAACAAACAGTGTCTCGAGGGCAAGGTCGCCGGTAACCAACACTACGCCAGGTAGCGTAGTGATCGTAAACGTAACCGATTTGTTGATTGCTTGGGAAATTCCCGACAACGCCTTCCAAGACAAATTGCCGATCATTCCCACTGAATCTCATGTCGAAAACGGAAATATTCTTTACCGCTTAAAGGTCAACGCTACTTTGCACCGCTGGAGCACGGGTGAATTAGTCGCTGGCCACACCATCTCCATCAAGTCCAGTCGGCCACATGACAGCGTAAAATTATCATCGGCGACCACTGACGCAAACGGCTCCGTGACCGTAACATTGGAGACGCGCGATAAAGGCAGTCTCACGTTGTCTGTTCAGGACAGTCCCGACATCACCGATACCACATTTCCGATCGCATTGAACGAGGCGTGGTACGAAAGCCCTTTCATGATCACCGGCTACCATGTATGCAATGAATCAGATTTCAGCGCACAGCTCGTGACTGCAAATGGCGTCAACGACAAGCATCGTTCTGATTTTTTATATAGTGCTACAGGCGTCGTCATGCAAGGAACAGGTATGGCGCTGAACGGGCAATATATGCGTGTCTCAGAGATGAATACTCACTGGGCCTTGAACGCCCGTCATCATGCCGACCATTTGGCCGATCCCAATGGGGTGACGTTTACTTATACGAACGGCGTTCACGGCGCATTCGGCACGGTAACCGCGAATCATTCCATCGCAGTCGACCCTGCCGTTATTCCTCCGAGAATGCGGGTTCAGATCGATGCTGTCGGCGAGCGACATGCGGACGATCGAGGTAGTCAAATCAAGGGCTATCATATCGATAACTTCAACGGCGCTGGGACAGCAGTGCAAGCGGCCTGGGACAATGGTACGGTTAATAAAACGCAGCGCAGAGTAAAATATTTGGGAGCATAAAAATGCGGTCATGGTCCACGTGGGTACTTTCGACGCTTGGCGCGATAGTCTTGGTCATCTCAACTGGCGCATACGCAGACGGCTCGGTGAGCTTCAAAGCGGATATCGCGCCTTTCGTCAATCAACGGCCATTTTTTGCCGATTTCATCGCCAGAAGTTTTACCTTAACTACCGATACAGGGTGGGGCGTTCGAATTGATAGTCCGACGATGCCCGACATGAGCGGTGCACGCATTGGACCATACCAATTTCAAGCAATTTGGCACAGCCCAAAGGGCGATGTTCCGGTAACGTTGATCATCGACACCGACGTTAAATACTTCGACGCCAAGGGGCAAGAAATTCTAAGCGGTGATTTGACGAAAACCGAAAAAATCACTGAGTCGTTAAGTTCGGTCGAGGTCGAGCCAGCGCGCAAGTGACGCGTCGGCAGCAATACGCGAGTACCACGAATACCCTATGCAAAATTACGGCCCACATGTAACCGCGCCCTCACCCGTGTCGTTCAAAGAAGCATTTGTGCTTTAAACGTGGTCTGTCACGGTTTCTGCACGCAAAGTCGTTAACTAGAAAGGTGACTTGAGACAGTTATGCTTAAATCAAAGGTTTTTTTTACGTCGGTGGCGGCTAGCCTCGTCTTATGTGCACACGCAAACGGCTCTGTTTCGAACGTCTCTGCGATACCTGTACTGAATCAGCATAGCCCAGCATTGGACAAATCCCTCAAGTCGTTACGCGCGGGCATCCTCCGAGATGCCAAGGATTGCATGGAGAACGCCAAAGGCATGGATGCTCAAGGTCAGTACGACGCGGACATAAAAAAGACTATTGAAACGCCGAATTTTGTTGGGCTTCAGGTTGAGGGGGAATCCCAATGTGACGGGGCACATCCGAATGCTTATCGATATGGGATTTCTTTTGATATTCGAAGTGGCAAGCGGATTGATCTGAACGAGGCATATGCCATTGGTCGGCGCGATGGGGGTGGCCTATTTTTGACCAAAGAATCGGTCGTTCAAGTCATGATCGCGTTCAAGAAAAACAATGCGAAAAACCATGACTGCTTGGATGAAACGACGTTCAATGACGAATATTTAATGTCCAAGGCATTCACAATGACGGTGGATTCTGACGGGAGCTTGTCGCTCTATTTTGACGTCCCATATGTCGAAGCTGCTTGCTTCTCGCCGATAAAATTAGATGCGGCATCTGTTCACAAGTTTAGGATTTCACAAAAAGCCGATATGTATGGTCTTCCGTGAAAAAACTTGGAAAAGGTACATCCGGCAGGTTGTCGGCCTGAGCGGTCATTGGGGTGGGCTGGGGTCTAAGTCAGCAACATGATGGATTGCCGACGGTGGCGATGTCTAGCAGCTGGACGACAGCTTCCTGCATCAGCGAACTCACACTCCCGGCCCACAAGAGACGGTCGCGTCTTCCCGAAGCGGCCGTTCGCGAACGAACAACGACGAGGCGGCCAGTTGTGACGGCAGGTTTCCTCAACGCTTGGGGCGAGAAAATATGTTGACGAGATTCCCGTCAGGGTCGCGCAGCAAGAGCGAGCGATTGCCCCACGGCATCAACGTCGTCGGCATCACGATGTTTGCCCCGGACGCATTCATCCGTTCGAACACCGCGTCAACGTCCTCCACTTCGAATTCCAGGATCGCCGATTGATTTGCCGCCGCAGTGGCAGCACCGACATTGAAAAGCTCGATCAGATGCTCAGACGACATCGCAAGCGTCGCTCCTTCGAACCGCATTTCGGCAAATCCATCGGCCGGACGTACAGCCTCGATACCGGAAAGCCTTTGATAAAACTCCACCAGCCCATCTATATCCCGGGTAACAACACGAATCGATGCGAACTTCATTTTGAGCTCCTCGCCAAGAAAGGAAGCTCAGTCTAATGGTCGGTACTGTCAGATTCTGGCAGTATTGTGCGGCTGGCGACGTGATTGAGCCTACGCCACTCACGAAGCAGTGTTGACCGCCTTTTGGGGTAGCACTCTTCCAACTGCTCGACGTTCGAGATCCGGTCCGAACGGAAATTCCGAAAATCAGCTCGAAGCTCGCACCAACACATCAGGACCCGCGCCTGGTCGAAATACACCAAGGCAAAGGGCCAAACGACACGCTGCGAGTGAATACCACTAGCGTCCACGTATGTAATATTGAGCTTCTGCTCTTCTCGGATTGCGGCACGCAGAAGATCAGGCGAGACTGTGTGGGCAGGTCTCTTCAACGGCGCGCCGACTAGCAACGAAGACTCCTCCAGTTCACGACGCAGTTCAGTGGGCAGTATGGCGGCTATCTTCGCAAGCGTGCTCAGCGCACCGGACGATAACGTCTTGTCGCAGCGATCGGCCACCCAGCGCATGCCAAGAACCAGGGCGTCGAGTTCCTCTGAGCGAAACATCATGGGCGGCAGCATGAAACCCGGTTTCATAACGTAACCAACGCCCGGTTCTCCCTCGACCATTGCTCCTTGCGCCTGCAAACTGGCGATGTCCCGGTATAGCGTGCGGATGCTCACGCCGAGCTCCTCGGCCAGGGCTTGGCCACGCACGGGACGTCGATAACGACTTAACACTTGCAGGAGATGAAGGAGACGTTCGGAGCGGGACATACGTGAATCCTGATATCGACACTGAAGCAAATCGACGACGCTATCGGTTACTTCAAGTTGAATGCAATACGTCGCGTCCAGACAGACATTGCATTGTTCACGATCTATGCGGCTCTGTCGAACGTCTCAATCCCGAATGCAGCCAGACGCCAGCATAACCCCAAAGCGGCCGTAGCCACGGGTGATTAGCGAGAACCGACTGAGAGGGCGATGGGCGGGCGCTAGTATGGCCTATATTATGAGTGGCATTACCAGCGAGATGGTCAGCGATCTCCGCACAGATGGTCAGTCTCACCAGCATACGCAAATGGACAGAATCTGCGCAGAGTCGGCGCGCTCCGGCATCACCGGACGGTCACGCAGGAATGCGGACCGACCATTGTCGCGTCCGCCGCGCAAAGGAGTGGAAAACCAGTCTAACTAATTCACGTTAGACTTCCTTCCAGTCTAACTATTTCGGTCTGAAGCAGACCGGCCCGGCGACCGAATATGTTAGTAAGGCATTGATTATTAAGGAAGCGCAGTCCAGCGAATTCCGCCTCCCCGCAGTAGATAGACGCATAAGCTGAGAATCTGAGACCCATAAGTTGAGAAACTTATGGGTCTTTTTTATTCATAGCTCAGAATTACGGGAAAATCGTTACATGCGTCGCAATGCTTTACGAACCAATGTCGACCGATTGATGGAATCTGGCGAAGTCACGGAACTCAAGAACCCTAGTTCGGCCGGTCTGCTCTCAGCGATTAGTTCGGTATCGATGGAGAGTGCTACTCACTTCGTCGAGCAATTCCAGCACAAGTAACAAGGAACTTTCATACCCATGCCGGCGGTCGCGTCGCCTGGGAATAATATTGGTCGACCCATTTGCTTGGATAATATCCTTGAGCATTGAGCAGACGCCAACCCGCCAAATTGAATACATCGAGTCCCTTGCGTTTTCATCCGGGATAACTGCATACGGCTCACAGTATTTGAATGTAGGCGGATGGCCGCCGGCTTAAGTTTCCTGCGACAGGTCCAGCAAGGCCGCCATCGCGCGCTTGTATGGCCCAAGGTCACCATTTGCAGCTTGCAAGAGCAACGCGCCCTGCAAACGGGCAACCCAGTCTTGGGCGAAATGTTCAGCCTTGGCGGCTGTCATCCCGCTTTCCTGGGCAAGGTCCCGGATGGCTTCTATCCAATGGGCGAACGCCATGTTCAGGCCGCGCTTGGCGGTCTCGCCGAGGTCGGATGTCGCCAACTGGCCGAGTACACAGGACGCACGCCCACCGCTGTACATCTGGTCGAGGGTCGCCACAATCTTGCGGATACGACTTTTCAATGTACCGCTTGCCTTGGCCGCACCCAGGATTTCACTGTCTATCACCGCAGCGGCAAGCTCCAGAACAGCCTCGGCCATTTGCTCTTTACCTTCGGGAAAGTGGTGGTACAAGCTGGATTTCCCAAGCCCAGTTGCACGCGACAGGTCGGTAATCGAAGCACCTTCGAATCCTTGGTCTCGGAATACGGTGAATAGTTTACCGACGATTTCGTCTCTTGTTGCTTGCGCCGCGGACATACATAACCTCACTATAAAACGGAACGTTCGGTACACAATCGTAGTGTAGGTGGACATTGGATTGAAATCAAATCTTGACTTTGGGATTTTCCTTTACTATTGTACCGAACGTTCGGTACAATAGTTCGACCGACATCCCGATGCACAACCCAGGAGAGTTTCATGACCACGCAAACCACCTATCAAACCGTCGCCGTTGCTGACCGCCGTGCTGGCACCACTTTGAACATTTTTTATCGGGAAGCAGGCCAAAAGGACGCGCCGGCCGTGCTGCTGCTGCATGGCTTTCCCACGTCCAGCCATCAATATCGGGGCTTGATTGACCGCCTCTCCGACAAATATCACGTGGTAGCGCCTGACCTGCCCGGCTTTGGATTTTCTGATGCACCGGACGCCAAGTCGTTTGGCTATACCTTCGACCATCTTGCTGAAGTCGCAGAGCGTTTCACCGACGCTGTGGGTTTGACCCGTTACGCCTTGTATGTCTTCGATTACGGCGCGCCCGTCGGTTTCCGCCTGGCCGTGTCTCAACCGGAGCGCGTTACCGCGCTGATTTCGCAAAATGGCAACGCCTATGTGGAAGGTCTGAGCGAAGGCTGGAATCCGATGCGTGCCTACTGGACCAACCCGACAGAAGAAAATCGTGCGCAACTGCGTGCCTTCCTGGCCGCGGAAACGACCCAATTCCAATATATGTCCGGCGAATCCAATCCGACGCGCATCGCGCCGGAAGCCTACACGCTCGACCAGCACTTCCTGGACCGCGCCGGCAATGACGACATCCAGTTGGACCTATTTGGCGACTACAAGTCGAACGTCGCGGCCTATCCGCGTTTCCACGAATACTTCCGTGCACATCGGCCGCCGACGCTCGCTGTATGGGGGAAAAATGACCCCTTCTTTCTACCCGCCGGTGCCGAAGCGTTCAAGCGCGATATCCCCGATGCCGAGGTGCACCTCATCGAGGGTGGTCATTTCATCCTGGAATCCCATCTCGACGAAGTCGCGCAAACCATCCGCGCATTCCTGGCGCGTGCCGTAGACAGTAACCAAGGCGAGGCGCTGTTCGGTGAACTGAATGATGCCCATGTTCCGGCGCAGGCAAAGGCCACGCTGGCATCGATGCAAGAGGTCTTCGGTTTCGTACCGAACCTGGGATACGCACTGGCAACGGAGCCCGCCGTGCTGGCGGCTTATCTGTCCTGGCTGCAGGCGCTCGGCACCACGTCACTGCACCCGCTTGCGCAACAGGTTGCGATGGCTGCCGCAAGCCATGCGAATGCCGCTGACTACGGCGTCGCCGTCCACGCGACGTTGGCTCAGAAGCTGGGCGCATCGCCCGAGTTGGTTGCCGCCATTCGCAGCGGTGCCCCCCTGGAAGACCGCGAGCTGGAAGCCGTACGGCGCTTTGCCACTGCTATCGCTTCCAAGCGCACCCAAGTATCGGACGCGGACGTCAAGCTGCTGAAGTCGGCCGGCCTGGACCAGCGCGCCGCCGTTTCGATTGCCATGGCGGTGGCAGGTAAAACGCTGGTCAACACGGTGGCGCACCTTTCGCGCATCGCGATTGACGATGGCTTTTTGCCGCAATGAACCGGAACGGCCCCGTTGATTGAAGAGGCGGCGACGCGCCGCCTCGCACCCAGGAGACTGACATGATACGAAACGCTTTTATCGCACTTGCGCTTTTAGCCAGGCTGGCAACGCAAGGCGCGACCGCCGAACCAGTGAATGCGACACGCTACTCCACCGTTAAGGTCGACGGCCTGTCCATCTTCTACCGTGAAGCGGGCCCGGCAAATGCACCGACCATCCTGTTTTTGCATGGCTTCCCCTCATCCTCGCGCATGTATGAGCCGTTGTTCGAACGCCTGTCAGCCCACTACCATCTGGTTGCGCCCGACTATCCCGGGTTCGGCCATAGCGATGCGCCTTCGGCGCAGGATTTCAGCTACACGTTCGACCACCTGGCATCGATAACGGAGAAGTTCACCGAGGCTGTCGGGCTGAATCATTATGTGCTGTATGTACAGGACTACGGCGGGCCGGTCGGCATGCGCCTCGCCATCGCTCATCCAGAGCGCCTGCAGGGATTGATTGTGCAGAACACGGCGACTCATGATGAAGGTTTGGGTCCCCTATGGGAGAAGCGAAAGGCATTCTGGCGCGACCGGGAGCAGTATGAGAAAGAACTGCGGCGGGTCTTCTTCTCTCTGGAAACGACACGCCAGCGGCACATCGGTACGAACCCCCATCCCGAGACCATCGACCCGGACCGCTGGACCGATGAATACAGATTCCTGAGTTCGCCCGGGGAAGCCGACATCCAAACCGACCTGTTCTATAGCTATCAGACAAACGTCGCGAGTTATCCCGCGTGGGACAAGTGGCTGCGCGAACATCAACCTCCATCTCTGGTTGTATGGGGTCGCTATGACCCTTCTTTCCAAGTTGACGAAGTCGCGGCGTTCAAGCGAGACGTGCCACAGGCGGAAACGCACATCCTCGACGCGGGACATTTCGCGATTTACGATAAACCCGATGAAATCGCCGCCTACGTCGCTAACTTCATGTCCAAGCTGAATCTGAGCGACACCCCGTAATCACTTGCAATAACGAGGCGTCGATGCTGAACGGTGCGCACCTGCCGAGCTTAAGGCTAGTGCGTCTGTTCAGCGACAGAATCGATGAAAGCGGTTTAACCGAGGCTTACGTTTCAGGTAAAGCGAGAGGTAGAGTACCCCAAACAATACGGCCCGCGTGTAACCGTAACCTCACCTGTGTGTTCAAAGCCGCATTGTGCACTCGCGAAATACCAGCAATGCCAACGCTGGCACTTCGTCGCGTGGCACTTTGGTCAATGGGAGTTCGATATAATCGAGACTGCCTTTGTCGCGCTCGTAATCCCCGGTTTGCTATCCATCCATTTCACGATCGTCGGATCTTTCGGCAATCCCGGTAGGTATGCTGTATATTTGCCGCGATAATTTCGCCAGCTTGCGGTGGAGTATCCCAAGACCTGATCCTTTGGCACAATAAGCTCGATACAGCGCAGCGACTTCTTATCAATCGCATCACTCTCGTCCACTTTCGATAACAACACATTGTCGCAGAACTCGGCCGATGGGCCATTCACCCCTATCAGCCGAGTTGACACAAGCGTCTTTGGAATCTGCGCAGCTTGTTCATCATCCGATGACGCCGGCATCGAATTCCCAGCAGGATATGCAGCAGTCTTTCGAGGTTCCGCGTCTTCGTCTTGAATTAACAGTTCCAACACGACCAAGCCGCCTACACGACTGAGTAAATTTACGTTGGTCAATGTTATTGACCCGCCGCTATCTGGGGGATGCGGACAAAATCTTGGACTACCAGGAGGTAGTTCATGTATTCATACGAAGACCGCATCCGCGCAGTTAGGCTGTATATCAAACTGGGCCGACGAGTAGCGGCGACCATCCGTCAGCTTGGCTATCCGACCAAGAATGCCCTGAAGAGCTGGCATCGGGAAGTCGCGACCCATGTCTGCGAATTGTCGCGTCAGCAAATATAGGGCGTCCCGCGAATACAAGATCCGTGCGCGTTTAACCGCGGTCTGAAGCATGTTGTTCACCCGTGTTGTTTCGCTCGCCTCCCAATCGGCTCCGGAGGCTTGGCCGGCAAGGTGGGATTTCTCGATTTTTTATCCATCCACATTTAATTGAAAATTCCCCTTTGCCGGTCGGAAAAAGGACTTTGATAATGATATCGAAGGCCCCTTTGTTTTGGAATGTTCAGATATATGAAGTCGTTCAAAACTGGATCACTCCCATCATTGGTGTGATCCATCCGAGATCTGAATGGGAGCTGCGAGCCAGACGGTGCCGCAAACCATCCAAACGCCCATAACGATGGCGGACCTCCCGAGAAAGCAACTTGTAAATCAGACTTACAAGTTCGAACCGAAAGAATCGACAGATCCCAAGCATAATCAAAATCTACAATTCCGAATTAATTTAACGGTAGTCTAATTATTATTTTTAATACGGGTTATCCGTGTGGCAGTATATGGGCTAGTCACAGTAAGACGGAATCAAGAACAGCGGCGACTCTAGTAAACTGCCATGAATTTTTTAGGCTTTTGAGTGTTGAAAAGTACTGGGGCTGTGTCCAAGACGACGCCCTAGTAAAAAGATAAACAAAAGGAACTCATGTTTAACCTACAAATAAAGCATGAGTCAGGAAAATCAGGCCGCGCGCCTGCATCAAATCCTCGTAGAGGCGGGTGGATTTGGTTTGTCGTCATGTCGGTAAGCATCGTGGTCTCGATTACGGTCGGGCTATTTTTTTCCATCCCGGGGCGCGTAGCTGTTCTCTCCGGTTGCTTAGCCGTTTTTGCCACGTGTTTTGCAGTTGCACCATATGCCCGTTTCATTGATCACGCATGGTGGACACGCTACGATGAGTTTCGGAACCAACTTTGGGGGGAGGCGCTTTCGGAATACCTATGGCAGTTCTGGCACAGGCGAGCACAGGATGCTAACGCTTTGCATGACTTCAGCGAGGGTAAGTCGTCTGTCGAAAGTAAAGACGTGACGGAGCTGCGGTTGGAGAACGCGGGCACCCTATTCGAGCTCATTTACAAAGAGCAATATGGTTTGTTGGCTTTCGTTATGCCTCTGGCATTTTTGCTTGTTGCAATCCTTGTCGAAGCTAATTATGTGGCGATCGTGAGCCTTAGGAATTTACTACCAGATGGCAATGATATCTTCATCTTCATAAAAAAAATTCCAAAAAATGAGATTGCACTTAGTGTCAGCGCAATATGTGGCGCTTATCTTTTTGTTGCTGGCGATTGTGTTGACAGCGTGAGGAAGGGCACTCTGAATATAACCGACGTCTACTGGTATTCGCTGCGTATGATTCTTGCGGTTCCTATCGCAGCGGCGCTGACCTTTGCGCTTCCAAATGGTGTTGCCGTAAACGTTGCATTCGCACTCGGCACCCTTCCTGTGGACCTCATAAACAAACAGCTCCAACGACTTGTTAACGTGCAGCTTAGGAGTGAGGCGAGTCAAGAACCCGACCAACTTATAAAGTTGGATGGAGTCACTGCGCCGATTGTTTCGCTACTCAGTGCCGAAGGTGTTGCGTCAATTGATCAGCTTCTGGGAATGGACCCTGTTCTGCTATCTATTCACACGGGCTTGCCATTTCACTTTGTCTTGCGGCTCGGAGCACAGGCGGTGGTAAGGCGACATTTTGGGGGGGCTGGATTTGCTCTGTCTGCACTGGGATTATCGGATGCCACGTCGATTTATTGTCTGATTCGCAAACTGACGGCCCCCAATGCTGTGACGAATGGGGACGCTGATACTGCGGGTAAGATCATCAACGAGGCTTCCATTCTACTAAAGGACATTTCGAAAAGCGATTGGCCACAGCCGGAATCGGTTCGATTCAGGTTCGAAGAAGTCGCTCGTTTTGCATATACTCATTTTTTAATGTCCGCTGGATTTGACCGAGCACCACGCGAGTCGATCTCCCCACATCCGATAGGCGATCCGCCGGCATCACAAGAATCAAATATCCCTGTATGTGAGGAACCAGAAAAGCCAAATGGGATTGAGGCTTCGCCGCGTGAGGTGTTACCTGACGGTGGAAATCAAGCTGTATCAGGTTAAAGGCTTCCAATAGGCTTCGTATTTAGTTTACCTATTATGAGCATCGCCGCCATATTTCCTCGAGATCATCTGACTCCGAGTGAGTTCATCGGACGGAGGCGGAGGAACGAGTCTCAGGCAACTAACCTCCAGTTTTAAGCCGCCTGAAATCTGGACCGACCTCTGATGCTCGAATTTTCCTGACGGATGTGCCTAATACAAGATGAATCTCCCGTTGCTGGAGGAATGTCACCATGAATGTCGGACCTAAAACTGCTGTTGCCTGTTGGCTTTCAATGATGAGTGCCGCAGCGGCATTACTCACTTTCGGATTGAGTAATGACTCGGATGCCGGATTGCGAGATACCGTGATAGAACTGCAGTTGCTTCAGGAAGGCCCGACTCATTCGTTCGTAGATTATTGCAAACAATTTGAGAATCTTCGACAGCGAGGATTTTTCTCTGAACCGCTCCAGAGTAGGGAGGCATGGGCATTGGAACAGATGCGCATGGACTCGAACAAGGACTCAAAGATCGTCTCATCCAATTTCAAGATGAACGGGCTGCTCTGGTGTCCTTTTCCGACTAAGGGCATGACCGTTCGAGAGTCGTTGGATGTTGTAAGCAATCTAAACAACTCTTCCTTAACGCTCTGGCCGCATAGCACCCTCCTGAGCGAGTTGGGACGCGCGATCAAGGAGAACAGCCTGGAAAGTGTGCCTTCACTTTCTCCTGACCAAAAAGGATGGAGATTCTACAGCCTGGCGAAGGACATCTCAGAAGGAGCGCGAATCGAGCACATCGACGTCACCTCCGACCGGCAGGTCGGATTTCATGGTGGGGCGTTCGAGTGTGTAAATACCGACGTGATCTTCGATCCATACCCGGGCGGATTGCCGACCTCTCCTATTCAACTCATCTTCTATCTGGATGACAATCAAGGTACCGGCATTTATTGCTTGAATGCCAACGATTTGCCGCCGAACGTGGAGGCACTCTATGGCTTTAGCGGCAATAGATTTGGGGGATTGCTTGGGGGGTACTTTGCGCAACGCATTCAGCAAATGCCCGGCTACTCGAACGAGGCGGCAACAAGGTTCGAGATTCGAGATGTTTCTCCGAAAAAGCGAGGTATTCCTGACGAGATCGGGATTACGCCTGCGAATGAAGTGGTCGACTTTGATTTTCCTGCCATTAGAGAACGGCTTCCAGAAATCGGTTCGTTGACGCTCGACGATGCGTATAACAGCCTCCAGGCGAAAGCCAAAGAACAGGATGAAATCATAGATGTCTTCGGGATGGAGCTTACCCTCGTCCCATTCCTCATCGCTGTCGTGACTGCGCTACCGATACTCGGACTTCTCTTTCTTGGCGGCTTGCACAAGCACGGAAGCTCAGCACTTCCCGAAGTCATTCAAGGCTTACCCAAAGTAGTTCGCGGATTCGTTGTTCTGGGTGGAGTCTCCGTCTTGCCAGCTTGCGGCCTTTATTTCACGTCGTGCCGAGTCACAAACGCACTACCACCATTAGTAGCACCGCTGCAGATATCTGCCATCGGTTGGGCGATTCTCTCGTTAGGTCTGCTTGTGTGGGTCTATCTGAGTCGACGCTCGAATTGAGCGTTTTGGGCGGCAACCCCGTTGTCTTCGAATTGCCCCGCCAATTACACACAAAGAACAAGATGAATAAAAGTGTCATGCAATACCTAAGCTACGCACACGCGTCATTAGCCGATGCATCAAGACTAATGCCCGATCTAGCGAGCGACAAAGTAATCGAGATTGCCTGCGATATTCTGCTAAGCGGCGAGATCGGCCAACACAACACGAAGGCGGTGTACGCGTTGGCAAAACGGCAAACCAAAAACCGCACCGACGATGAGCAGCTATGGCCAATTCCAGTGCTCGTATGTCCGCGCGTGTACAGTCTGCGCGCCCAACACGGCCATATCAGTGCACGTCTCCCACCGCGCATTGCACCGATCGTGCTAACGGCGAAACTTACCAGAGACGGTAAGATGATCGACGACGATAAGATCAATGCGCCAGTACTGGTTCCGCGTAATCTGTTGGAACCTACGCCATGGGAGGTTGCGATCAGTACGATCGACGAAGCCGACACGGCCTACACTAAGCTCGACGCGGCGCGCGATTCATGGGCTTCGCTAGTCACGCAGGCCGATTCGCTGCTCAACACGTTGACTGGTCAAACATCGGTGGATCTCACCATCGTAGGCTACGAGCCACTGGATTTCGGCGTTGTCGTTGTACGCGGCCCCGGAGCGGCAACCTTCGCCATTGAGCCACTGGTGGATCGCTTGCGCGGTCCGAACGTGCCCGCCTTGCCTTTGCTTGAAGCGCTGCTACAAAAAGCTCCGGATCAAGAATTGCTCACTTCCAGCGAACAATTGACGCGGTCAACCGCACATGTTGGTCAAATGGAGTGCCGCTATGGTTTGGCGGAGTCCCAGCGCGAATCTCTAGTGCACCATCTGTCGAGCCAAGCATCAAATTTATTAGCGGTGGACGGCCCACCTGGAACGGGCAAAACAACGTTGCTTCTGAGCGCGATTGCAACGGCTTGGGTCAATGCCGCGCTCTACGACGATGAGCCGCCCATTATTGTGGCGACCTCTACCAACAACCAAGCGGTTCTGAACATCTTGCGCGCCTTCGCTGAAGTCACCGACAGGCCCGGTCCATTTGCTGGAAGATGGCTAAACGACCTCTTTAGCTATGGCCTCTATTTGCCGTCCAATTCGACGGAGGCTCGAGAAAATTTTCCGGTCCATGCGATGAAACGCATGGGCAAGGAAGCTGTCTACGATGTCCAATCTTGTGAGACTGAGACCGGCATCCTTAGTGCTCGAGAAACTTTTCTCGAGCACGCGAAACGCGCATTTCCAACAGCGCCAGACATTTCCTTGAGCAAGGCCCTCTCGCTCTTAAAGACCGAGTTGCACCTTTGTAGCGCTATGATTAAAAGTGCCGTCGAAGCACTGCAGTTATTGACCGACACGTTGGATGGCGTACCCCTTTCGACAGAATCTATCGCGACGCTACAAGAACAGGCAACTGTGAAGTTGGCCAATCTACAAGCCGAGCATGCGGCTGCGAAGAAGCACGCCGCAGACCAGCAAGGCTTGCGTGGCCGTTGGACGCATCATTGCACCAACGAACCATGGTGGATGTCCCTGCTTGCGGCGCTTAGCATAAAGGAGCCGCGCTCACGACGCGATACGGCATATTGGGCGGATGCCGAGATCACATATGGCGATCTCATCGGGACGCAATTCCGACGATCAATGAACAGGAATGCCGTCGGCGCCGCACTACTCGCTCTTTTGGAAAACGCGGAAGCGGCACATAACTATGCCAGGCGAGCGGAAAGCTTACACAAGGCTTTCGAGAAATCGATGGAAAAGGCTATTTGGACACTCCGACAAATCGTCCCAGCACCTGACGACCTGACGGTGGATGCAGTGCAAACTTCGCTCGACATCGGACCGCGCTACAACGCATTCAAAATCGCAACGCACTACTGGGAGGCGCGCTACCTTGTCGAAGTCGAGGATCAGATCACGCGTTTTGGCGCCATGGATGACAACAAAGCTCCCAAGAAATTGTTGCGCCAATACAGACGACTTGCGAAGCTATTTCCCTGCTTTGTCACAACACTCTATACGCTGCCATATCGCTTTACTGGATATCTTGGCGAGCCGAAACCACTCTACAATTCGATCGATCTACTCATCGTCGATGAAGCGGGCCAAGTACCGCCCGAAATTGGGACGCCGTCGTTTGCGCTGGCTAAGCGCGCACTGGTTGTCGGCGATATCGACCAGATTAAGCCCATTTGGAACATTCCTCGAGCAATTGACTTGGCGAACGCGGTACGGCACGGTGTCGTCCCGGCAATGGCCGGAACGGAAGCATTTCATACGTCTGGCATCGCCGCCTCGGCGGGCAGCTTAATGCAATTGGCCCAACGCGCAACACCCTTTACAAAGCACCCGACGCGCGGGCGCGGCATGTTCTTGCGCGAACATCGCCGCTGCTGGCCTGAGATCATTGCGATGTGTAACCGTTTGGCCTATCAGGGATTGCTGTTGCCCCGACGTACCGAAGGTCCGAGACGAATTCTTCCGAGTGTGGGTTATGTTCATTTACCCGGCATCGCTACAAGAAGCGGCGGGAGTCGCAGCAATCGCGTCGAAGCAAGCGCGATCGCAAAATGGCTGGCACTTCGTCGCGCAGATATTGAAGCCGCATTCGACGGAGACGGGAAAACCTTTGGCGAGTTGGTTGCTGTCGTGACACCTTTCGCAGCACAGGCGCGAACGGTACGCCGAGCGCTGGACAGCGAACTCGGCAAGCAACACGGGGTAACAGTAGGGACAGTACATTCACTTCAAGGCGCGGAGCGGCGCATCGTGATTTTCTCGCCGACCTATGGGCTTGGCACCACGCCCGGCGGGACGTTCTTTGATATCGACCCATCTATTTTGAACGTTGCGATATCACGTGCTCAGGACGCGTTCCTGATCTTTGGCAATATGCACCTGTTTCAGCCGAATGGATCGCATCCTTCAGCGATCGTCGGGAAAATGCTATTCAGCGGTGGCAACAACGAGATTTCCGACGTACCGGTCGATCTTCTCGTACCAGGTTTCGACATGTCTCCGGCGGCACTGATCCGCGATCTTGAGGCGCATCGGGCAGTATTGAGCGAAGCCTTCGAGACTGCTCGCACACGCCTGGTTATCGTGTCACCGTTCCTCACCGTAGCAGCGCTGGAAGCGGATCAGATTCTCGACAAAGTAGCCAAAGCAACGAGGCGAGGCGTCAGCATCACCGTCGTCTCCGATCCTGGGCTTAACCAGCGCGCTGCGACGGAGTACCAACAATGTCTCGATAGGCTGGTTGCCGCCGGCGCCAAGATTCGCGTCGCGCAATCGCAAGGTGTACACAGTAAACTCATCTTGGTCGACTACGCTTGGCTGGTGATCGGGTCGTTCAACTGGCTATCAGCGGTACGCAATAGCAAAAGTAACTTCGCCCGCTATGAATCTTCGCTACGGTACGACGGTAACGAGGCATTTCAGATGATTGGCCGGACCCTGCATGATCTTAAGGAGATTATCGCGGCCTGACTGACGGTCATAAGTATATACGTGTCGGTGCGCACGGCCGCAGTCAGCTGGCTTTGGTCGACAACCTAACTGCTTGTTTGCAGTGGTACTGTAACGAAATTGGGGTGCATAATCGATCCATGATTTTGCAGAGCGCTTCATCGCTAGATTGCTTGATTTTTGAGACGATAATCGTTCAATGATGAACCAAGCCCATTGGTCTGAATATCAGGACAACAAATCGAACCGATAGCTAGTTGAGACCATTCATTACTTCGCTAGAAATCAATTTTCCAAAGGCATCCGGGTTAAAAATAACCGTCTTATTAGTATAGTAGGCAGCTCGTTCATATTGTTTTTTACCGACGGCCGCTTGACTCTCTGCTACTGCCAAGACGTATCCAGGCTTGTTGTCTGCCCGATATTGCATATAAATAACTTCAGCCTCTAGCAACCGCGTAGCCGATGTCGCCGCAACGATGATCAGCGGTTTGGCCGCTCCCAGTACGTGATCTGCCTTAAGACCGCCAGCAATCGGAAGTTCCACCTCTGAAGCGCACGGAAGCGCCATCTCGGCAGCAATTTCCTGAACGATTTGCTTAATCCGATCCTTAAAATCGTTAGATTGCCGGTCTCCACGAGCTGTAGAAATGGCATGCAACTGCTGCGCGGCTTCGGCAACCCGAAATATGTAGGGCGCCACGAGCAACTCACTTCCTGCGAAAGCCGATAACGTTTCATCCTCACTGAATCGAACCGCAGAAGTCGACACCAATTCTTCCGCCCAACGTCCCACCGCTTCGGACTCCACATCGCCACCACTAAGGCCAGCGTAAAAAGCTGCCTCGCCGTTCTCATCGATCACAAAGCCTGACCCATCTGCCGAGGGGCGTACTCGAACGACAATTTGATCGCTACTTCCTGGGTATTCCAAGGGCGTGACGACACGCTGCACGCCACCTTCGTCGGCATGCACTTCAAAGAGCGAACAAATCGCTCGCTTGAGGTCACTGGTCTTTACCATAGCGGCTGCGTATTAGCGTCAGGGTCGGGCAATGAAATTCCACATGATCCGCAAAATTCTATAACTAATTTTAGGCGATCCTCGTGAATTTTGGGGTCCAGGTTGCGTTGTGTTTTCAGCGCCAGCTCTGGCGCTCCTGGCAACAGCCGGTTCGTGTAATCGCTATCGGTACGACAGGGCATCTTGCAGTGGATTCCCTTATGACTGGGGTGCCAATGAAACTCAAAAATCGGACCAAGGTTGTCGTTAGCCAGGCGGCATAACAAATAGCCATAGAATGAACGATCCGTGAAAATTGGGCCGTTCCTCCAGTACATTAGCACGACATGATCGGTCGAAACATCGAGCAAGCCCGTCGACTCTATCCGAGGACCACCAAGACCTTTAAACGGCTTCGGAAGCTTGTTGCGTTTTTGCGGCTTAAATGTCGGAATTTCTTTAAGGTGCTTCGGCGCCGCCTTGTGCGCCCTCAAATCGCGCGGGATCATATTATTTTTTCCAATGAACTGAACGAACGCCCTATCACGCTGGCCGCCCCGAAGACCGTTGAGCGGCGTTCTGTCTTTGAACGAAACAAGCCTTGTCGATAGTGTTTCCGCCCTTTTTTCTCTCTATCGAAACTATTTGTCCTCAAAGAAATCGATGCCCTTCAGCCCATCAAAAAACTAATGCCAACGAGAACGTTTGCGCAATGCTACACCGGTACAAGTGTCGCTCGAAGACCATTGTTAGAGATGCGTATCAAGGCGGAACATTCTCTTCCTCTTGACGACACATGCACTAATTGGCGCAACCAAATCACCGCCTCCCACCGGCTTTCTTCGCCGCCACCTTGACCGGCGTCAGGTGCTTCGCCCCTCCCAACTTCACCTCACCCTTCTTCCCCACAACCTCATCCCCACGCGGCAAAAACAGCAAATGCGCATCAACCCCCAACGCCTGCGCCAACTTAAAAACATTATCCAACGACACATTCGTCACAGTCCGCTCGACCTGACTCACGTAAGTGCGATGCAGCCCCGCCAAGTCGGCCAGCGCCTCTTGCGACAAGCCTTGGGTTTGCCGATGTTCTCGCAGATTGGCTGCGAAGCGGATTCGCAAGCCGTGCGTCTGATTCGGATTGATAGTCATAACTGGCAGAATCCCGAATTGGCGCTTTAACGTCTACAGCAAATATATCTACCGTGTTTACATCTACAGTCTTTGGATCTACAATTATCTTGAACTTCAGCTATTCTTGTGGGAAATTGAGATAGCTGCGAGTGAGCGAGCACATGGGGGGATGTGTTCATTGCTCGGGACGAAATGGCGTTACTCGGCGCAATCTCAAAGCCGCTTAGACCCAGTTCGCTCGGCAAAGAAAATGTGTATTTGATATTGGAGTCCCTACCCCATGTGCCCCCTGGATCTCGATTTCGCCGAAGACTTCGCCTGCGCCACCCAAGTCCCCGTCCACGGCCCGCTCTTCATCCGCACCACGCCCGCAGGCGCGCTGGAAATTCTCTGCTACCAGGAATTCGACGATAGCGCCGTTTCCACAGTGGTTAAGTTCTTCCCTGACGCCGCAGGTCAGTTGGTCTACGATTTGTCCGAGAGCGTCAAGAATGGCGAAATACAACTGGTCATCAGCAAAGAAGATCCTGGCGTCCAGTAATTTCTGCTGGAGCAATAGGGGTACCACGCCAGGGGAAGCGGAATTTCAGGATACGCCGCGAAGGTAAGATTCGGGGTGGTGGGGTGCGCGAGCCGGCCTTTCGGTGAGGTGTCTTCACACGTTCAGCGGAACCGGTGATACTGGATTGAGCCGGCGCGCCCGGGTATGCGCGAGGGAGATAGCCAACCGACAGATGTTGCGTTTATTGCACTTATTGCTTTTATTACCGCCAGGGAGTACGCTAATTACCGCTTACGCGGTAATTAGCGTACTCCCTGGCAAATAGCCAATAGAAAACCCATAGGATCCCAATCATGCGTACCGCCGATCCTCTCCGAGAGGCCGTCCCGCCGCTGAAGTCGAAACGCGACCTGGAAATGGCTCGCGTCGCGCAGCGCTGCATCATGGAGGCACTGGATCACTCCAAGGCCGCAGCGATCATGTTGACCACCGAAGAGGGGGAACAAACCCCTATCGCCGTGCCGCCCGCCACCTTGAAACTCATTGGTCAGCTACTAGGCGCAATGAGCGAGGGTCGATCGGTCACTTTGATGTCGGCCAAGCATGAATTCACCACGGTCGAAGCGGCGCATTTTCTCAACGTGTCTCGCCCATTCGTGATCAAAGAACTCGAAGCCGGCAAACTCCGTTATCGCATGATCGGTACACATAGACGCATCGCCTTTGACGATCTGACCGCCTATGCACAGCAAATACGTCATCAGCAGGAAGAGGCATTAGATCGCATGGCGGACAATGCCCGCGAGTTGGGTCTGGATTATTGAGATGGCCGGCTACGCACGCTACACCGCCTTATTGGATGCGTGCGTGCTGTATTCCATCGCGATGACCGATGCGCTGATCAGCCTCGCCGTCACCGGTCTCTTTGCGGCCAAATGGACGCAAGCGATCGAGGCCGAGTGGATGGCAGCATTGGTCCGCTCGCGGCCCGAATTACAGGGCCGACTGGCATTCAGGCGAGACTCGATGCGCTTGGCCGTACCCGACTGGGAAGTCCCGGAAGCGGCCTGGAAGCCGCTAGCGATCGGCCTAGTCCTTCCCGACGCCAATGATCACCATGTTCTCGCAGCCGCGATCGCGGGCCATGTGGATTGCATCGTGACGACCAATCTCAAGGATTTCCCATCGGACGCCACTGCCGAGTATGGCGTTGAGGTCATTCACCCGGATCAGTTCATGATCAATCAATGGGATCTCGATCAACTGACGGCAATCGCCACATTTAAGCGCATGCGTGCACGGCGTAAAAAACCCGAAGAAACGGCCGAAGGCTTCGCCCAGGCGCTTGAACGCCATGGCTTACCAGCAACGGCTCAGCGCCTGCGAGATGCAGCCGAGTTGATTTAGGTCAGCTATGTCACCCGAAAGGTGAAGTGTCGTGTAACTGCCCCCACCGTCGTCCATTTCGTCCCCGACGCGGCCGGACGGTGGGTTCACGATCTGCACACCAGCGTCAGCAACGGGGCCATCAAGTTGATGATTTTGCGCGAGGAACAGGCGATGCAATAGCGGGCCTCTGTGCAACTCGACCTGGAACGCGAACTCGGTGTCGGAGGTTTCTATCCCGCGCGTCCCGTACGTCTATTGATTTCGCGGCTACCACCGTTACATCGTTTCGTAACGACTGACCGGTTGTATCAGTTCCAATGCCGGGTATAGCTCGGCATTTTCTTTCTCAATCCGGTCATGGAGTGCCTT
>Ga0302227_10000523_pt1 | contig 32748 bp, 56 predicted proteins | sample II_Palsa_N1_1_FD_193525 | JGI IMG/M metagenome (GOLD analysis project Ga0302227, IMG submission 193525) | Peat permafrost microbial communities from Stordalen Mire near Abisko, Sweden - II_Palsa_N1_1 | ecosystem: Environmental > Terrestrial > Soil > Palsa > Peat permafrost | place: Sweden... | reverse complement strand
CCCCCCCCCCCCCCCCCCCCCCCCCCCCCCCCCCCCCCCCCCCCCCCCCCCCCCCCCCCCCCCCCCCCCCCCCCCTTAATTAAAGTTGCAAAAATAAATAAATAAATAAATAAATAAATAAATTAAAAAAAATAAAAAAATAAAATATATGCCGCGCGCCGACTCGCTCGCTGCGGCAAGCGAGTACCTGTTTGAGCAGTACGACATTGACGCGGACGGCTACATCAACCAGTTTGACTTTAGCCTGTTCCTGTGGGACCTGAAAACGTACGCGCCTGTCTGTACCTAGTCGAATGCTTGTGCTAAATCAAGCACGTCCAGTTCGTCGAAACGGCCTCTGACAAAGGAGCAGGCGCAGCGGTGCTGGCAGGCGGTGGACCTGTACAGCACGGGCAGGGTCAACGCGGAAGAATTCAAGCGCGGCATGGCGCTGCTGTGGAACCACGATTTTTACGTGACGACGGTCCCCGACCTCTATGGTACGGACGGGATTTGGGATTTGTTTTTCGTACCTACTCTCCACTCTCTTCCCCCGTATAACAGACGTTGACGAGCTGCCACGAAACCTCCCGTCATCGCCGTCGTCGTCTACAGACCTCGCGTCGGCGTCACAGTCCGCCCCCGAAAGCCCCGTTTCGACCCACAGCTCGTCGTCCGTCGTGGTCGGAAACGGCGGAGCGACGATGCGCCGCAAGCCAGAGGTCCTCAAGCTGTCGCTGCAAAAGCAGTCGAGCCTGCTTGACACTGCCATCGACGACCTCGTCAGGCGAATCACGGCGGCACAGCATCAGCTCAAGATCTACAATGTACGCAGATTGCTTGTCTAGTAGTAACCGCGTTGAACAGGCTGCGCTCCCCGATGAGGACGACGAGGAGGAGGACGATGACAGCGACGACGAGTACATCCCTGCACTGAGGGTGCGACCTGCTGCGGACGCCGTGGAGAGCAGCACGCTTGCAAGCACGACTGCGAAACGCACCGCACCAAACACGCAGCGGTTCCTGCGAGTGCACATGGAGGACTCGTACAAGACGATCGCGCTGCTGGCGACAACGACCGCGGGTGACCTCGTCAAGCTCATGAACGAAAAACTCGAGTTGCCGACGTGGGAAGAAGGGCGGTACGCGCTCTACGAGTCTGACCCGAACGCCGAGCATCCTGTGCTGCGCGAAGTCAAGAAGACGCAGAGTGTGTTTGATCTCGATGCCAAGGGCAAGCGCATCCACTTTCGCGAGGTCTCTGCGGTTGAACAGAGCAACATGCCACTCGCGCCCAAGAAACCCGAAAAACGCAAAATGCTCTTTGGCTTCCTTGTAAAATAATTAGGCCGCTAGGCTACAGAAGTAACTGCGGCTCCCTTAAGAGATGAGAAAGTTCGAGGACATAGTTGTTGTTGCTCGTCGGATGCAGCTTGAGCTTGAGACCGAATTGGGCCGCCTCCGCAGCGATGTTGGCTGTGTCGCGGACACCCCAGGCGGCACACCGTTCCTTGAGACTGCGGTCAAAGTCCACGTTGCTCTGCGGCTCGAGCACGCCGTCGACCGCAAACGGCCCGTACAGGAGCAGCACGCCTGTAGGCCTAAGGACCTCGGCTGCACCCCTGATAAGACCGACGGTGGCACTCCACGGGGCAATGTGCACGACATTGATGGCCAGCACAATGTCATATTTTTGGCTGTGACCGAGCTGTGCGTGGAAACCGAGCAGACTTGCTGCATCGACTGCGACGGGGTCACGGATACGCGCCTGTACCGATGGGCCCGCGTCCCGGGCGTATTCCCTGATGCTCTCGAACGCGTCCACAGTGAGATCCGTAGGCTGCCACTGGACCAGCGGCAGTTCGGTCGTAAAGAAGGCCGCGTGCTGGCCAGACCCAGAGCCGACCTCGAGCACCGCTGTCTCTCCGTCCGGGACGAGGAACCCCCGCAGCTTTTCCAGGATCGTCCCGCTGTTCTTCTTGGGCGCGTTGTACACGATCTTGTTTGTGCCCGGCGACGTCTGAGCGGGCTCCATGTACGGAAGGGGCGTGGACGTCATTGAAACAAACGTGTTAACGAAATATGGGTAGCTCACTTCACACGTGGGACTCGAGAAAAATTTATTTCGAGCCTCGCTTGTGTCTGTGTTGGCGAGTCTGCCGGTACAAGTCGCTCTTCGGGATCCGCAAAGCTCACGGAGATGGAACCGGTTGAACTAAAAATTGACAGTCGGCTCCTCAAGGAGGATTTGCCATCGTCCTCTTCCACCTTCTCCTCCTCCTCCTCCTCCTCAACCCTCGACAGCAACAGCTGTGCGGCCGCAACCGGCACGACATCATCCGGCGTCGCCCTGGGCGCGCGGCCGGACGGCATCTCTGCCCAAGGTGGTCTAAACTCGTGTCTCCCATAACATTTCCACTCACGCCCACGTGGCCTCCCACGTCTGATACAGGGTTGAGCCGCCTGCACGCAGAAACCGTCCCTCCCCCCAGACAGAACGATGGCCTCGACTGTTGCAAGCGCCGTCGGTGCAAGCGCCCTTTTGCCACTTGGTACGCCTTCTTGGGATTGTGCTTGGGTTTGGCGATTGCTGACGCGGGCTGTGCTTTTCTCGTTCGGGCAAACTATGGGACGCATCGCAGAGCTGGTGGACAAGTGCGTCGGCTCTCGCATCTGGTACGTATATACATCGGATCATCGCCCTGTCCTGTTCTAAGACTGCTTTGTATCTACAGGATTGTGATGAAGTCGGAGAAGGAGATTGTGGGCACCTTGCTGGGCTTTGACGACTATGTCAGTACGTGTTTTTAGTGATTTCAATGTGTGTAATCAGCTAAAAATGCCGCATGCAGATGTTGTCCTTGAAGACGTGATCGAGTTGTACGTTGATATAAAATAAATAAATAATAATAAATTTTAATACTTTTTTTTTTCTTTTCATGCTTTTCTCTCGATCTTGAAACACTCTTGGGCCCCCCCCTCTCCTTGTATACACACACACACACACACACACAGCGAACAAACAGCACAAGGTCGGAAAATCACAAAGCTCGAGCAAATCCTGCTCAATGGCAACCAGATCTGCATGGTACGAAACCCCTTGGGGGGAAATATCTAACTTTTCGTCGTTGTTTGCAGATGATCCCTGGAGGAGAGTATGTATCCCCCATCCATCTTGCTTCCTCTAAACCCTTTGAGCCACAACTTTGTTTTGTTTGTGAATCTCTTTTTTAATTTGCCTATTTTATTTAGGGGGCCTGTTTGATGGATGCAAGACCGTCGCCCGTGCAAGTTTCTAGTTGATGCGTGTACACTGTTTTTCTACTCTGGGGTGTCAAAAAAAAAAAAGAGCAAAGGAAACGTGTTTGCAGTACATGTTGACATGCGCGCCAAAAAATCACAGTTTTGACTCGAATGCTGCGACGCTTGGCAACGTCGTCCCTCGTCAACTTTGCCCCCCACCGCCGATCGTTAGCAGGCATGTCGTCGTCCAATAAGAAGCAGCAGACGCTCACGTAAGACAGCAAGCGAGCAAACCTGTCCTTAACAACTACCCGTAGCGCGTTCTTTGGCAAACCCAAGGCAGAGTCCGCTGTGCCCGCTGCTGCGCCCCAAAAGACTGCTCCTGCTCCCGCACCCGCACCTGCACCTGTGCCCTTGTCCTCGTCTCCTCTACCACAAGCTGTCAGTAGCGACATCAAGGAAACAGAGGACAACGAGGACGACGAGAAGCCAAAACGCAAGCGCTCGCGCAAGACTGTTTTGGCTGATTCGGACTCGGACGACGCTGAGGCTGCTAAGCCGGCTGCCAAGGCACCATCGTCTCCAAAGGCCAAAGAGTGCGGTTTGGCTTTCACGGTGCTTGTCCAATTAAAAAGAATGAAAAGCAGGTCGCCCGTCAAGAAGGCCAAGAAGGAAGAGGACGTCCAGGAAGGTGACAAGATGGACGTAGCACCCGCTGCTGCTGCCGATGCTGCTGCTGTCGATGCTGCTGCTGTCGATGCTGCTGCTGTCGATGCTGCTGCTGTCGATGCCGCTGCTGTCGATGCTGCTGCTGCCGATGCTGCTGCTGTCGATGCCGCTGCTGTCGATGCTGCTGCTGCCGATGCTGCTGCTGCCGATGCCGATGCAGCCAGCACCACCACCACCACCACCACCACCACCACCACCACCACCACCACCACCGGAGCAAACGCATGGGCAAAGGGCGACAAGGTCCCGTACGATTCGCTCGCAAAGGCCTTTGAAGCGATCGAGCAGACGACAAAGCGGCTCAAGATTGCCGACATCCTCAGCGACTATTTTCGTCTCGTCATCGATCTCACGCCCGAAGACCTGCTTCCGAGCGTGTACTTGTGCGTCAACCGGGTAAAAGTTTATTCCTTTATTTTGTTAAAAGTAATTAATAAAAAACCCCAGCTCGCCCCTGAATTTGAAGGCATCGAGCTCGGCATCGGCGAATCGCTGCTGATGAAGGCAATCTCAAACGCCACTGGCCGTACGACCCAGGCAATCAAGGCCGACCTCGAGACCGTGGGCGACCTGGGCGAAATTGCCCAAGCATCGCGCGCTACACAAAAGACCATGTTCCAGCCGGCCAAGCTGTCTGTGCGCCAGGTGTTCAAGACGCTCAAAGAAATTGCGCAAATCTCTGGCAACCAGTCGATGCAGAAAAAGGTGGAAAAGATCCAATCACTCCTCGTGGCATGCCGTGGCAACGAAGCAAAATATCTCATCCGATCGCTCGAGGGCAAGATGCGCATCGGCCTGGCTGAGCAGACCGTGCTGGTCGCTCTTGCACAGGCGTGCGTCATCAGCCAAAAGTACAAGCCGTCGCAGCATGTCGCTCTCGACAAGAACGAAAAGCTGAATGCCCGTGTGCAGGAGGCAATCCAGTCTGTGAAGCAGGTCTACAGGTGTGATGAAGCCTATCCCTCAAAGTCATCCTGAAATTGCATTTTTTTTTTAGTGAGTTGCCTAGCTACGACAAGCTCGTCCCTGCACTTCTCCAACCCGGCGGCCTTGAACAGCTTGAGAATTCGTGCAGTTTGACCGCAGGTATTGATATTTTTATTTTTATTTTTTGGCACTACAAAACCTCGAGGGGGAAAAAAAAAGGTATCCCTGTCAAGCCTATGCTGGCGCATCCGACCAAGAGCTTGACCGAGGTCCTCGACCGCTTCGAGCACAGCGAGTTCACGTGCGAGTACAAGTACGATGGCGAGCGCAATCAGATCCACAAGCTGGACGACGGAAAGGTCGTCATCTTTAGTCGCAATCTCGAAAACCTCACGGCAAAGTACCCGGATCTCGTCGACCGTCTCAGCAAGGCGCCCAAGGACAATGTCAAGTCCTTCATTCTCGACTGCGAAGCCGTAGCGTGGGACCGTCAGGAAAAACACATCCTACCCTTCCAGGTCCTGAGCACACGCAAGCGCAAGGACGTGAGCACGGAGGACGTCAAAGTCCAGGTCTGTCTCTTTGCGTTCGATTTGCTCTTCCTCAACGGACGCGCTCTCATTCGAGAGCCCTTACGCACCCGTCGGTCGCTACTGCACGAGCACTTTAACCTGGTACGCAATAATACTGTGGAAGATTTTTTTTTTTTCAATTCCGACTTGTATCTTTTTTTTTTTTTTTTTTTTAAGGTCGAAGGCGAGTTTCACTTTGCCAAGTTTGCGGACGCGTCGACCGTGGATGAGATCCAGACTGTCCTTGACGACTCCATCAAAGGTAGGCTCACACTTGTTCTACTTTTCAGTTTCGTCAACAAAATAAAAAAAGGCAACTGCGAGGGACTCATGGTCAAGACGTTGGACAAGGAGGCGACGTACGAGCCCTCAAAGCGATCTCGCAACTGGCTCAAGGTCAAGAAGGACTACCTTGGATCGATGGGCGACAGTGTCGATCTTGTCGTGATTGGAGCTTACTTTGGCAAGGGCAAGCGCACAGGTGTGTATGGTGGCTACCTGCTGGCCTGCTATGACGAGGAGAATGAAGAGTACCAATCTGTCTGCAAGGTATTGTATATATTAAAGCAAGTAAGTACCCACTGACATTTTGTTGACCGTAGATCGGAACGGGCTTTTCTGAAGCAGACCTTGACGAGCACTACAAGCTGCTAAAGGAAAAGGTCATCACCGTCCCCCGATCCTACTATAAGTTTGGTGATGCTGTCGCACCAGATGTCTGGTTTGAGCCTTCGCTAGTAAATAAAAAAAAAATGTTCTTATCATCTCTCTTAACCAGCACGATTCGCAGGTGTGGGAAGTCAAGGCTGCCGATCTGTCAATCTCGCCTGTGCACCGGGCGGCTGCTGGATTGGTCGATCCGGTCAAGGGTATTTCGCTTCGTTTCCCTCGGTTCATCCGTGTCCGTGACGACAAGACGGCCGAGAATTCGTCCACGTCCTCGCAGATTGCCGACATGTTCCGCAAGCAAAACATCAACGCTCCCAAGTCGAGCGGAGGTGGCGATGATGAGGATGACTATTGAGCAAAATAATTTTTAAAAAAATGTTCTGTTGTTCGCAAGATATGTACAAAATTTTGAAACAATTTTATTATTTTATTGGGCACGCCGCAAAATATCCTTGGCCTCGTTGACAGAGACCTTTCGGTTGATCTTGAATACATAGCCGTTGTCTAGTCGCTCGATCGAACACCACGACGGCACAAGATCCACCAGGAGACGCAAGTGTCGGCGCATCTCTTCTTGTCCGAGCTTGACGTGGTAGCTGCCCTGCAAAAGAGCAGCCAGATTGTCTTCGTACATTGCCGTGCGGCCACCCGCCACACAAAAGCAGTTGATCGCATCCATAAGCGTTGGCAGGCGACCGATGCGCATCGAGCGCTCCATCTGCTCTGGGGTCATCCCGTGCATGTGTTCCTCGGCCCGTTTGGCTTCCTTTGCGCGGATGCGCTCGAGAAGTTTTTGTGTGCCAGCCGACATTTTACCGGTGGCAGCGGGAGCTGGTGCTTGCTCGGCTGGGGTTTCTTGCTGCTGCTTTGCGACACTGTCGAGCGCCTGGACAATGGCAGGAGGCAGTACTTTATCACTCGATTTGAGGAGCTGCAGGGCACTCGTGGTCGTGAGGTGCGGGAGTTCGGGCAACTCGGCCACCTCGATAGGCGGAACCGACTCTAGGTTGAACTCGGGATGCCAGTTGCGCAGCTCGGACACGGGCACACTTGGCTTGGACGGCAGTGCTTCGACAAAGTCCTATTTTTTTTTTATTAATTAATTATTACTGTGTGTTAGATCCCAAACCAGAGCGCGAAAAGGTTACCGTATGGTGATCGATGACGCGGCCAAGAAGTCGGCTGTGGAACTCGAGCTTGCGCGCAACGATGGGGCTGTGGTTGTCCTTGTTGGCACCCATGGTCGTCCTAAAGTCGCACGTGGGTTTGATCAGGATGGACGAGTGCAGCTTGCTGTCGCGCTGAGAGAACGGGACGGCCTCCAGCTCGTACGCCTCTGGGTACATAGTCTTGATCTGGCCAAGTTGCGCCCGGTTGACTGTCCTGTGGCAGATGTTTTCCACCGTCTTCCTCATGTGGTCAAAGACACACGGCTGCTGCGAGTTGATCTTGAACGAGCAGCTTGTCTCGAGCGCGCCAAACACGTCCTCCAGCAACTCATAGTCCTTGGGCAGCGGGAGCTCGCGCTTGTCCAGCAGATGGCGGTACCGCTCGTACGCAGGGAGTTTCTGTTCAAAGGCACAAGTGTGCTCATAATCAAAACAACACACAGAAAAACCCTGAATACCAGGGCTGGGGACCGCAAAGGGGACCGCAAGGGGGAGCGCAGCAGCGGCGGTGGCGACCTCACCGGCGAATTGTGAGGCGACCTCACCGGTGAGTTGTGAGGCGAGCGAAACGGCGAGCGCTGTGGGCTGGAGGGGCCCTCCAGGCGGGGACTGGACGCCCTCAAAAGGGCCTCGACGGCAGATGGGCTAGCCACTGCCACGTCCATTGCGTCCTCGTGCTGCTGCTGGTGCTGCTGCTGCTGGTGCTGCTGCTGGCGAGACACGCCGAGGTCGACGTGGATCTGCTCCTCGAGCGGGACGTCGTCGTCTCGTGCTGTCTCCTCCGGCCTCTCGTCCACAAAAAGCTAATATCACCCTTTTTAGCGCGCACACAAAAAAGAAAAAAAAAAGAAAGTTACCCTGCGTCGCACGCCACTGCTGCTAATGCTCTTCTCGGACGTCGTCGTCGTCCGCGGCGGCGGCGGCACAGCCACCACGGCCCTCTTTTTGCCTGCTGTCGCAGAAGTGGGCTTCCTCGCGGGAAAAAGCGCGCGCAACATCTTTTTTTGCCGCCGAAAACGAAATTGCGGCCCCTAGGGCGACTTGAGAAAGAAAAAATAGAAATAAAAACGACTCCTGTTTTTCTATTTGGTTGTTCTCTTTTCCAAAGCTATAGGAAAGAAAGAAAAAAGAGGTCAGAAAGCAACAAGAGATGGGAAAACTTTTCTAAAAAAAATAAAAAAAAACATAATGAGAAGGAACCAAAAACCAAACAAAAAACAAAAAAAAAAGAGACATCCGAAGGGTTGCAATTTTTAAAGGTTGCTATAGCCTTGGGTGAGCTGTGTACGACGACGATGGAGGAAGCTATGAAATAAATAGAAAAAGGTTTAGGCCCAAACAACGGCGGCATCTTGTTACCCCCAGAGGCCAAGGACTGCGACGATAGCAAACGTGCCGTAGACGATGAAAAACTTGCTGGTGGAGGTCATGGGACGGTCAAGCTCAGGGACCGTGGTGGGGGCCTCATCAAGTCTATATAGAATTTTTTTTTTTTTTTTTTTTTGAGTGAACATCAAGCCACCCTCAAAAAAAAATGTACACAGCGCAAGTGGGTTCAGGGAAACCTTCGTTGCAGGTGCATGTGTGCACGGGGGAGGCGTCGGCGGCGTTGTAGTTGCAAACGCCGTTGCCATTGCAGGAGCTGGGGCAGTCGGTGTTGAGCCAATAGTAGTAGTCCGTGTCCACATTGTCGTTCGGATTGATGAACACGACGTACCAAGGCGCTAGTTTTGTTTTGATTTCCATTTAATAAGAGGGGGAGAGATATAACAGCAGTATACCCTCCTTGGTGTCGATGATGTTGTCGCTGTAGTAAGCTTGGGTACTGGAGACCTGGCCAGCAACGGTAAGGGGGAGCTTGACATCAAAATTGGTAGGCGTGGGGATGTTGCCATAGCGGAGGAGGGCGTAGACAGTGCCCGTAGTCGCACCAAGACCAAACCTTTTGCGAAGAGAGCCGGTTATTCGTTTTATGGTTGAACCAATTGAAAGAAAAAAAAAAGGCATACACAAAGCTCGTCTGGTCCTGGATGTCCAGGACGGGTGCAATATTGCCACTCTCCGAGAACTTGGCCGAATAGGTGAAGGAGTTGTCAATGTGCGGCACAAAGTACTCGCAGAGGGTGCCGACATAGTTCTCGATGGGGCACTCGACCTCCTGACTGTAGGTGATTGAAATGGTGATAGGATCGGTATTGTTTGGCGATGCCGCAAAGGTCCAGAAGAGGGGGATGCGCTGCTGGCCGGCAGACGCGACATGGAGACGCGCGGGCATGTCAATCTACAGGTATTACTTGCGTCAGTAAATCATTGGTAAATTTGCAGACAAACCTCGAGGGAGGAGCGTTTGAGATCAGTTTCGTTGACCTGGAGCAGGTTGTAGACCTGCTCTTCAACGATATTTGTCAAAGGCTGCGGAGAGTAATCGAAGATGCGCGCATGGTCAAAGGTACGGCCAGCAACGATGAAGGCGTTGGGACCATTGGAGTAGCCATTGGTGTACTGGTAGGTGAACTCGATGTCGTTGGATTTGGGCAGGTTTACTTCGTTGGGGTTGGTCGCGCCCTCAAAGCTGACCGTCTGGCCAGGATACAAGACAAAGCTCGAGGGCAGAGGGGTGGGCGACTCGCAAGCGGGTCCAAACTAGGAGAAACAACACGCAATTAATAAGAACTCTCGCGGATAGCGTAGGCTGGACGTTTACCTCCCACGAACTATTGCAGAGGTTGCCCTGGACAAGGACCTCAAAGGGGCACGCGCCGTCGTCGTCGTTGTTAATGAATCCTTGGTACAGGACAATGTGGATCGACTCGGGGCGGGGGTAGAAGGTAACGGCCTCGCCAGCTCCAAAGTTGCCAGGGCCCAGGCAGACACTGTTATCGTCCCAAGAGGTGTGGTCGGGATAGGCTAAATAGGCACGCAGATAAACGTCGTTAAGAAAATCGCTCAGTGGGGCCCCGCGTACCAGGTGCCACGTCGGTGAAGCAGGCCTCGATACCGCAGGCGGCAGGCGCAGTGACGGTGACGACGGTGCCGTTGGGGAAGATGGCACCAAGGAAGCCGAGTGCGATCTAACCGAGAGGCAGACCCCATGACAATTTGGCCGTGTTCCGATTAGACGCACACTCACAGTAGCAAAGAAAGAAAGCGCCTACCGTCGTGTGGTGGCCGAGCTGGGTCGTGCCGTTGACAATAATGGGGAGGGACACCTGTCGTGCGTTGGCACCGCACGCGAGAGCGGCCGCAGCGAGCAGAGCAACGGACGCAAAGAGCATGTCAGAGAAAATCGGTGGTGACTTTTTTTTTCTGTTTTCTTCTTTTCACACACTAAGAAAAAATTTTTTTCGGCCCAGCTGGCTTGGCCCCACTGGCCCGAACTATATCCTCGTTGTCGGTGTACTGAAAACATAGAGGAACTCGTCAGTACGCTATATAAGAAAAGAAAACACAACATACGACTCCATCGGCCTCTCTCACGATCTTGAATCGGCCAAGTCTGCCATTGAATCGGTTCTTCCGAATGTCAATGATGCGGGCATTCTCGTTGTCCTTGACGCGTTGAATGATGATGACATTGTCAGCTTCTTGCGTCGGTTTCGCTGACCCGTAAAACGAGCTATCCTTTATTTTTTAGAACTTTTGAGTGTGTTGGATTCATATACCTTGTCATCAGCTCTTGATCGTCGCTCTCCTTGCGTGGATGGATTACTACGGTGATGTGGACGTTGTACTCTGTTGCAAAGTGCCGGAGGGCAGAGATGGCGTTGTCCATCACATCAAACCTGTTGAAAAAAAAATTGAGTCGAAGAACAAAACAAAAAAAGCCGGTATACTTTTCTGTTCCTGTAGCTTGTCCACTGACCATAAATTGCAGGTTGTCGATGATGATGTGCTCAACGTCCTTGTGAGTGTAGCCAAACTTCATCGTATCCAAGAGGTCCTTGATCTTTTTTTTTTTTTTTTTTTTGCAAGGTTAAACGGAGATTGACGCCACACACAGACCTTACCTTGGTACTGCTAAAGTACGTCAGATAGAAGATGGGCAATTTCTCAAATTTGTCAGCCGCCTCATCGAACTCTTTCTCATTCCTGCTGGAATCGGCTCCATCAAATAGCTTTCCAGCAGTCAGCTTGAGCATTTTTGACATGAGGATGTCATTCTTAATCTCAAAGCTGCCCCAGAGCGTCCGTACATCTATCGAAAAAAAATTTTAACGCTCTCAAACTTGCATATCTTCTTACTTTGTTGCGCATAATCGATTGACAGCTGTGCGAGGATCGTTGTTTTGCCGATGCCCGTTGGGCCAGTCACCACAGTGAGCTCTCCACGACGATGCCCCCCAAGGAAAGTGTCGAGCGTCTTGAAATATTGTGATTTCACTCCGGCTTGCTGAAAATGAAAAACGAAAATGACGAAATCGTAAGCCAGGGAAGGTTTAAATACAGTTCTCACCTCTGTGGGATTTAGCAACATGGACTTGATGATATCGCGGCGGTCCCTGAAGGTGATCATTTTACCCTCTTCTGCGTTCGTAGCAGAGTTCACCAGCGCCATTATATCCAGGTTTGCCTTGATCGAGTCCCGCACGCTCTATCCCCCCCGCCCCCCCCATCCAAAAAAAAAATTTAGGTTTCTTTATTTTCAGATCGAGTCAAATTCGTACCATGTTCTTTGTATCGATCATCCACAACGACACACGGTCAAATTTGTTTGTGTATTTGGGCTGATTTGTGTGCTGGCACCAAACAAAAGTCTTTGATGCAATGGACTTGATCGTGTCCACGAGAGGTTGCTAAAAAAAAACAAAGTTGCACTCGTTCAAACGAACCGGAACGGGGGCAAAAAAAAATAAAATTACTAGTACGTACCGTAACAATTTGTTCGCCTCCAGGCATCGCCACAACGGCAAAGTCTTTCAAGGTCGTGCTTGTTGGCTCACCTGTCTTTTCAGTCCCTTCTGTCTTCACAGCAGCACTCCGATGAAGCCATTCGTGCAAAGCCACAGCCTCCAGCTCGCTGCCGACCAGGAAGACGGGCTTCTTCTTGGAGTCTGAGGTGTTATTCAACCAAAACATGCCGCCGCCAACAATGTTTTCTGGTCTTCCGCTAGGTTCTGAACGATCAGGTTTAGGACACAGAGAGCAAATAAAACAAGATGACAATAATACACCTTCGAGCGAGATGTGCCGAACCGCGTGTACCTTGCCCTCCTTGTCCGTCAAAGGAAATGTCAAGGAAAGTTGCTTCACTTGCTTGCTGTGGGTTGATCGATCAGAGACCATTGACGATTCTTGAGTGCCGGTAACGTACGTGGCATGCACGGTGTGAGCGAGGCCCACCTTGAACTCCTTGAGTACCTCCAACGAAATGTGGTTGTGCTTGAGGAAAGCGAGCAATTTGTCTCGCTCTGTCGCCGATGGCAACGATTCATCCACTGCTGTTTGACTGCTGCTGCTGCTGCTGCTGTTGCTCACTAGCTTCTCGAGATACCCAACGTGCTTTTCCATCTCCATTTGCAGTGCGACATGGTTTATGGCAGGAACCTTGATGTTGTCCGTGACGCTGAGACGTGCAGAACTCCTGTTATCCGCTCTCGGCTCACCGTTGTAGCCGCGGTTATAGTCTGAAATACGTTGTCGCGGCTGAAGCACCGCCGGCCGCACCGCCGGCAGCCGATGCGTCAGACGACACAAGCGGGTCAGCAGCATCAAGTCTGTTTTGCCACCTCAGTCCCACGTGGTTTGTTTTTTTTTTCCTTTCCAAACTGCAACTGCCAGAGCAGACACTAATGACTTGTCAATCTACTGCTCAGTCGTACTTGGCGAGACTGTGCTCGGGGATGAGCACAGGCTTCTCCAGCTGGAGCACCTCAAGTTCACGGAGGAGGGAAGCATCGTCGGGCATGTAGACCCACTTATAGTAGCGATAGGTGGCCTGGGGCAGGAGGGCGAGGACGACGGTGACGGTGACGGCGAGCCAGTAGTCGGGATGGCCGACAGCCGTTGAAAGAGTGCCGTAGAGTTCTTGAAGGGGAAAAAAAAAAAAAAAAAATAAGATTGTGAATGCAATTCGAGTCAAAAACTTACCATAGGTAACCATCGAAGGGGGGAACTTGAGGCTCGCGATGACGTGGTACAAGAAGAAGAGGCTCACCGATCCCCACAGAGCAGCATGCGTAATCCACGTCCAGTTGCGGATCTGGAGAGACAAGCCCAAAGTGACGCACAGCATAACTGCAGGAGAATTATTTTCTTTTTCAACGAGTTCAATCAGAGACATACCACTTGTCATGACCACAACTCCGAGGTCAGTAATGCTCACACCGAAACCTTGAGATCCGAGAGATGTTTCGCCTTTTTTTTTTGGTTTGTTTATTTCAGAGTGGACAAGAAAGCTTTCCCAATGCATACTGAAGGCAAGCGTCCAGATCGGAATGAAGAAACACACTGTGCCCTGGTAGAAACCGTCCAGAATCGACAACCAATAGATTGGCCTCGTAAATCGCTGGCCGCGTGCGCCAACCTTGTACGCCCCAGGGTATTGTAAACAAAAATCGGCCCCGAGCTACAAAAGAAAGAGCAGTTAATAAGGATACGTCGATGCGCTCAGGTACGTCTTGGTCAAACACGGCCACAAACACGATCGGAACGGACGTGAACACGAGGTTGTAGAACGTCTTCATGACAAAATAGCTTAATTAAAAGACGGAAAAAACCTCAAAAATAAAAGCATACTTGGTACGAGTACTGGTAGATCATCTCGGCCGAAAAGCCGTTGAAGATCTGGTACCAGAAGAGCGGGAAGACAAAGACAAAGTTCTTGAAGAAAAAGTACAGGGCCATCTCTGCTGAGCGCTTGTACGACCATCGCCCATGTACCTATTGGAAACATAAATGAAAATGAATTCTCACGACTTTTTGAAGATCGAACCAGCAGAAGGCGCCTCAAGTAGCGGAACCGAGAGACAGAATAGTCTGAAGCCATCACAGCCTGTCGTCCCTCCAAACCAGCAATGCCGACACCGACATGGGCCGCCTAATTAAAAATATATATACATAGGAAGAAAAAGGTGTTTTATTGGATAGTCCTCAACTACAAAGGTACCTGGATCATCGTCACGTCGTTGGCTCCATCGCCGATCGCAAGCGTCAGGCCAGTTCGGTACTTTTTCACAGCCTCCACGACCTTGGCCTTTTGTTTTGGCGAAACGCGGCAACAAACGACCGAGCGGCATTGAAGAGCCTTTTAATGTGTAAGACTTTAGTTTGCAACTGGCAGTCACAACTGAAAAAGCGGGGGCATACCGTCTCCACAAAGAGCTCTTCGTTCTCCTGGCTCAGAGCAGAAACCAGGGCGCCACCTTCGATTACCAGAACGGGACGTCGGCCGATACGATGTTTTGTGGTGGTGGTGGCGCCTTCAACCGGGACGAGTCTCCTCAACGAGGCGTCGTACTTTACATCGTTGCACAGTTTGCCAGCCCATTCGGCGAGGATACCATGGACGTTGCTATCAGAAGCGATGATAATCTGTTCGTCTTGTTCGTCAATGAGGTTGCAAGTGAGCGCAATGTTGACAGCGGTCTCGAGTTTGTCGCCCGTGAGCATCCAGAGGAGAAGTCCGGCATCCATGAGGTCAACAATCGTCTCTGGCACAAACTTTTGCAATTTATCCTCGATTGCAGTGGCACCGAGAAGGATGAGGTCTTGCTCGATCTCGTTCTCAAGCATATCCATTACCATCTGGCGTTTGGAGACGTCGGTCAGTGTGGCTATTGTAAGGGAAAAAAAAAAAAAAAAGGTAAGGAGCAAGTCAAGGAAGCAAGGCAGTCAGTCTCTCACCGGCATGATAGCGCTGGCTCCAATCATTGTACTCTTTTTCTTCAAGTTTCCGATATGCTAGGCAAAGAGTTCGCAGACCCTGCAAAAGAAAGTCATTTGTTAATACGCTGGATGTGCAGATTTGCACTATACCTCTGTTGAGAAACGCTCGAGGTGCTGCTGAGTGGACGCGAGGACCGTACCGGGAGCCGACGTGCCTAGACGCTCGTAGATGACGTTGTCGGCACCCTTGGTAAGGACGTAGATCTGGCGGTTGGGGAAGCGGACGACGACCGTCATGCGCTTGCGGTCAGACGAGAAGGCTATTTCGTTCAGGAGCTCGTATTCTTGCACCTCACCGAGGATAAGACAAGACATGATGTTGCGCTGCTTGCCGAGGAACACATAGCCCAGATTGGCCGCGGCACGGACAAGGGCAGCTTCGTCGGGCGACTGGGCATTGTACACGATCTTACTCCTGACGACTTCATCAGCCTTGCTTGCAAGCGCATGTGACGACGGATCCAGCGTAATGTCGCGTCCAGGGTACTCTGCGATCGTTGAGTGGCACAGAGCAAGCACGGTGAAAAACAAGTTTACTTCTTCAGGAAACTATTGAGATGGAGAATTCGGTCAGGACTCGACATGATTTCATTCAGGCGTACAGAAGGATCGTCATGTGCGTAGTGCTCCAGCAATGGGTTTTCTCGCAAGATGGGCCTCCTGAGGTCTGCAGCACTTGCAATAATGGCACTATAAGCGGCGGGGTGGTGCGATAAGTTTTGAGCGAAAGGAAAAACCGAGGAAACGAACCGCATCAAGTTGGTGTCCAAAAAGTCAAAGTCTTCATCCGAGTAAGCAAAGGGTGCCTCGCCGAGGTATTCCCGGAAGGACGCGAGCATGGCTTTCCAGTCACTGAACATATATATATATCCAATAGTTTTTTTTTTAAAATTTTATTTTAATAAAAAAGCGCCAAATAAAGACGGTACCCAAGTTGACCCTGCTGAGACACGTGGCGTCGCTGACGCTCGGTGTCAAGATTGTGACGAGCCCCATTCGTAAAGATAGGGTTTGACAATGACCTTTTCACTGGCTCTGGGACAGAGAACGTTCGCGTGACATCCTCGGTAGGCAGGTCCTAGTATAAGTTTATTTTAAAACTGCAAACTTTTGCGTTGAAACCACACCTTGCCATAGACGAATCCACCAATGGAACACTGGTTAAAATTCATCACGTTGCTGGTGAGCGTCCCTGTCTTGTCGGTGAAGACGTATTCGATTTGGCCCAACTCGTCACTAAGGTTCCATGTGCGCGGAACACATCCCATGCCGAGCTTGGCATTGAACATCTCCTCGTCTTGGCTGATAAAGTACGCCTACAAAGAAAAAAAAAAGTACTTTACATTTTTAATAGAAGACATCGTTACCTGAACAAGCTTGACGATTTCCATGCTCGCGTAGAGAGCAATCGGGATGAGGTTTTGCGAGATGATCATCAAGGTCCTGTGCGATTACAAGAATAATTAACGCGCAAGCACACACACACACACAAAAAAAAAAAAAAGCACGGGTACCAGAAATTCAAAAAGGCCAAGAGTTGCGTGCTATACGAGTCATAGTCCGTGTCGTAATAGGATGTGTGCTCGTTGGACATTTTGTCAAGTGCAACGTAGGTGCCGATGGTGAAGAAGGCCGCAAACAGAACCTGGATGCCAAAGATGAACAGGATTTGCTCGTTCATGAGTCTCTCGACAGTTGTGCGCTTTGAGGGCGTCTTGCCGGCGTTGAGCATGACCTTGGTGTCGGCGCCCGTGTACGCTACTGCTGCAAGTACGTACTTGCAGTTGCGAAGGACACATCCGCGAGGGATCAAATTGTCGATGGTGAGGGTGTGTGCGACGTTGGGGGCATGTTCCGAAACCGAGTCGCCTTCAGGATGAACAAAGAGCGAGCCACCAAATTTGTACAGATCCGCTATGGGTGGGTCCAAGCGCAACTCAAATGACAGTCTGAGTAGAAAAACAGGTTTTAGTGCCGATGGAAAACCAAAATGGGTTACTTTAGCAAGTCTGAATGATGACGAAAGTTTTCCAGAGACTTGACGCCACGCTTGACCTTGAGGTTGGTTTCGCCGTCAAGGTTCTTTGTTTCAACATAGCACAGGCCCTCCTCCTCGTTCGACGAGGAGAGCACAGCGACATCAGCTGGGATGGTTTCGTTCTTCTCCAGCCGAACAATGTCACCCACGACGACATCGGACCACGTCACGTCGAGCCAATCGCCATTGCGCAGCACACGGCAGTGCTCGCTGTTGAGCTGCCGATCGGACCGGAAGCGGATGATGTCTTCAAAGGCGTCCTTGTTTGCCGCACAGACGATTGAGGGAAAAGGCAACGAAAGGCAAGGGATACCTTGACGGCGCTGATGCCCAGAACAATAAGAATAGGGATGAATGCAACAGTGACGGGCCATGCTTGGATGGCCGGGACGGTTTGCAGAACAAACATGAGGACAAAGTAGGTGTTTGCGATGCGTCGAAACTGCTCAAACAGGTTCTTGGGCAGGAATGTGATGATGGTGTACTTGGTAGTGCTGTGTGAACGCGGCCGGTTAGAGCAACCAGGCCGTGCTTTGCAACATACATTATCGCGTTGGACGGGAACAACTTGGGTGGACCGACTGGCTGCAAAAACAAAAAAACAAACAAACAAACGAACGAAGATAACCTAATCAGAGAGGGTCTGCATGATTTGGTCGTACCGGCGTCGTGTTAAAGTAGAGCTCTCTGCTCTTGCCTGTTTTGAACCGCTGGGGCTTTTAGCTTGGCCAAGTAAGAGGCGGCATACCTGTGCGGTCGTCCGCGACCGTGCGTCGCCAGGGTGACCTCCGAGTCTGCCACCACTTGAGCCAGCCGCTGCCGTCCGTGGTGCTCTGTGCGGCGGCGGAGCCAGCCGTGTCGCCCGGTCGCTCTATGTCGACCGTGGCCATGGACGAACGTGTCTTTGCCGAGTACTTTGCTCCGCCATTGACACCGTTTGTGTGGGCCGTTGGTGGTCTCACGGTCGCGCCGACAGACGCGCCTTCGTTCGCAACAGCCAGGTCTTCTCCGCCGCCTCCGCTTCCCGGGCGCAGCAGCGGGCCACTGACCAACGGCGGCGCCGTGTCGTCGTCCATGCGGTGGTAGGGTGCGTTGGAGAACAGGGTTGGGTGAAGGGTTTAGGGTTTAGTCTTTCGTCGGAAGAGAAAAGGTCCGACGAACAACAGCAGAAAGGCACAGGAATGCAACGCAACGTGACAATTCCGGGGAGCTGTTCTGTTAAAAAGAGCTTCCCACATATGTGCCGTAGAGCTCTTGCCATCCTCAAGTACACAAACGCACACACGCCCAAACGACATCAAGAGCCATCGCGGCTCGAAACCCCGCCGACCAAGAGAGAGAAAAAAAGTGCAACATCATGAGCAACCATGATATTGGAAGTGTGCCGCCCAGTGACTCATTTTCAAAAAAAACACACACGATGACAGTCGTTTTGCCAACGCTCGAGGCCACCTTTGTTGTCTACCCCGGGACGCGCAACGTGGCCCACCTGTTCCAGCCGCCGGCACAGGCGCTGCTGCGGTGCCTGTTGGAGCGAACGACGGCGACGGACCGCACGTTTGTGATGGCCGCTGCCGCCGAGCAAGAGCAAGAGGCGGTGGTGACGGGGACGGTCGTCGTGCTCGAGCGCGTCGTGCAGGACGAGAGGCGGCCGGAGCGGTTCAGTGTGGTAGTGCGTGGTCTCCACGTAAGAAACATCGTCGCCCTTTCCTATCTAATCCGCGGGTCATTTAGAGGGTGACTCATCCCGCCAACCAGGCCAATGTTGAGCAGGACCCGCTGACCCCCGAGGGCATCGCGGACCAGGAGGGCGTGTGGTTCCACGCGTGGGATCAGCTCATGGACAGCGATGGTGCTCCGGGTGCCGAGGGTGCGGTGAACGAGCTGGCAGGCGCCCTGCGGAACGAGGTCGATGCCTTTGAACGAATGGGCGGGTCCGACAACTCGCTCTGGCGAGAGCTCTATTCGCGAGCGGGTCCGATGCCGCGGGCCAGCCCGGTCGCGCTCTCGTTCTGGGCCGCCATCTTCCTGGCCCCTTCTGTAACGGAGGCAGAGGTGCGGCTTCATAGTTTTGGGTTTATCTCCTAATAAACCAAAAATGTGAAGAAGCGACGACTGCTCAAGACAACGTCGACGGCTGAGCGCCTCCGTTTCGTGCTTTCGCGATCGCAGTTCTTTGCGCCGTCCACGTTTGCTGGCACAGCACAGACGCAACTCTACCACGGCACCCGGCACCCGCAGCACCCGCTGCTGATGGGCGAGGGCGGCAACTCACCAGGGCCGATCCTGCAAAGAGGGACGCTGGCATCTAGCTGCCTCCTTGCACTCGAGGTTGTTCTAAAGAACCGCGAGCTGCCTGCGCCCATCCGGAACCAGCTCAAGTACATCCCGGTGGAGGTGGCCGACATGATCCTTATGCACGCGTTTCGCCGTGGCCAGATGTCGAGCGTGCTTCTGGACCATCTCAAGGGCTCGACCGCATCTACGCTCTGCCTTGCCTACTCCCCAATGGACCGTGTGTGGACGGAGCTGCTCAAGGCACCCAACTTTCGTCTCGTGGCCCACCTCGACCTGAGCCACTGTTACCAGCTCGTGGACGACGATGTCGCCGACATACTAGAGCACCTCATCGGCACACTCACATCGTGCATGCTCGATCGCTGCAAGCGCATTACCGATCGCGGGGTTGCACCACTGGCACGCGCACGCCTTCTTGACACTGTCTACCTCAGCGGTACCCGGGTCACAGCCGCGACGGCTCTCGCGGTCCACCAATCGCGACATCTCAGAAACGTGAGCCTCTCTGGCACACCCATGACCTCCACTGGCGTCCGTTACCTCCTGAGCGGTGCCCCAACAGCAGTACGACCAGCCACCCCACCCACTCACCTGTCATCTCTTCCACCACCACCACCGCCCCCTCCACCACCACCACCATCATTCATGACGACTAGCAATCGTGATATGGACATTGATGAAGACATCTCAGCTACTGGTGAGGTAGTCGAGACGGATCTCGTCTCGCTGCAGCTCGCGCGGACGTTCATCGACGACTCGGTCGGTGCTCTGTTGGGCCGACAGACGTCTCTGCAGCATTTGGATCTGTCGTTCACGTCCAATCTTGGTGACTACTCGTTCCTGCAACACCTCACGAGGCTGAGCCGCCTCGATGTTTCCCTCAACTCAAAGTTTACTTCTGATGTGCGTTTTAAAAAATGATTTTCTGTTTAATTTTCGTTAAACTTTGCGACAAACAGCAAGCGCAATTCCTGCAGCCTCTGATCGAGTTGACCCATCTCAACCTCTTCACCAACACTGAATTTACTGATTTTGGGCTTGAATTTCTTCGCCCTCTCCATAATATGGTACGACAAAAAAAATTACTGTAGAAATAATTTTGCGACCATATTTCTTTTCCAGCGCTACTTGGATCTGACAAAGACAGCCGTGACAGACACTCTGGCGCAGGTCCTCGCGTCCTTCCCTTTCCTCGAGAGCCTCTTACTGACGTATACCAACGTGACATCGATGTTTATCCCGGCCCTGGACCAGCTTCCTCTGCTGGCCTCGTTGAAACTGACAGGCTGCCGCAACATTGACGATCAAGGCATACTGCTGCTTTCCGAAAGCCGTGTTTTGTCGATGTCGCTGCGCAACCTCGCGTTGGGCCATCGCGGCATATCAGACCAAGCACTCGCGCGGATTTCACAGCTACAACAGTTGGAGGCCCTCCGGCTCTGGAACACAAGCGTCTCTCCAGCGGCTGCAGAAGCCATCGCCACCCAAACGGGACTGCGGCGTCAGGAGCAGATGGCCACGGGTCCCGGCACTTACCTCTTCTCCCGGAGTGGTCTTTGATGAACAATAACATTTTAAATTATATATTTGTTTGTTTCTAATTTTTTTAAAAAAAAAAAAACATTTTGAATCAACGGAAACAGGAAGACTTGTATTTGATTTTTCAGCTCTCCATGGCATCGCTGGCGGCAGCCGCGGCGGCAAACTGCTTTTGGTAGTCTTCGAGGTACTTGAGCGAGCGCTTCTGATCAATGAAGAGCATGTACACGCGCTTCAGGTCCTCGACCTCCACTTGTTGTGACTAGACGATCATATTATTTTCATATATTTATTTAAGAAAGAAAGATATTTTACCTTTCTTCGCTTGGCAACCAGGTTCGACGATGTGATCAGCTGGATGCCGTAGCGCAGGGAAGCTTCGAACGAGATCTTCGTGAGAAGGTCAATGGCGTCCTCGGAGATCTGCACGTCTTCTTCTTGGCACCTGAAAACAAGCGGAAAAGCAAAGATTGGTCAGACAGAAAGTACAGGAGAACCTGTACGCACCGAATACGAAGAATTTGTTTGATCTCGGCATCCGTATACGGGGTGGTAGAAATGATGAGGGTTCGGTCAAGAAAGTCGACCGGGATGCCGTGGGGAGAGCGCTCCTTGGTACCACGCATGAGGGCGTGTCCGCGGTTGCTAGCCATCACAATGATGGGTGCGAGTTCGTTCTCAATCGCGCGGTTGAGGAACGAGAAGCACTCAATGTCGAGCATGTGAACCTCGTCAATAAAGAGCACGCCAGGAACAATGTCGGCCTTGCCCTCCTCACGCCACTCGGCAATCTTGGTGTTGATCTGCTCACGGACCTCGGACTTGATTTCGCCCGTATCGCCTTTTATTTTTTTAAATATTAAAAAAAATAAAAAATTCTAAACTAAATATTTAAACCTCACAGTACCAGAGAAAAGGGCAAGGAAGCCCTGGGCACGGCTGTTGATCACGTCGATTTCGTGCAAGCTCACCATGTGGACGACTTCCTTGCGTTTCTGCAGCTCGCCTTGGGGGCACTGCACAAACTTGATGCTGGCACCGGTGGCATCATAGTCGCGGGCGCGCGTGAACGATCGTCCAAGCTTGGAGATCTTTCCCGTCGCCTTGTCAATATTGATCACATCGCTGTTTTAAAGGTGTTCAACAAGTGCAAAAAAAAAAAAAAGGTTTCTTTTTCGAACGCCTTACCCTGCAATGACCTTTTCCTTGCTGAGGGCCTCGATCATCTTCTGGCCCAGATCGTAGATGGTCTCCATGTCTGTCGTCTTGAGCGTAAGCTTGCCTGTCCGTGTGCCCGCACCAGTCGCAGGACGGTCAATCTGGATCTCCACAACCTCACCCTCAATGATCTCGGTCTCCTCCTTGATGCGCACGCCGATCGAGCGACGGAACGCCTGAGTCAGGGCTAACCGAAGCAATACCATGTTTTAGTAGTTTCCTTGCCCCTGAGTGGAATGCATTACACTCGGTCTTGCTCATCTCGAGCGAAAAGATCTCTGAAGCAGCCAGCATGGTGAAGGGAACATTGGGACCGAGCGACTGGGCGATGCCTGCAGCACCCAAAAAAAAAAAATGCATGCACGCATGAAAACAAGCCACCGACAGAGGAGGGTGCTCTTACCCATGGCGATAGCAGTCTTGCCCGTGCCAGGCTGACCGGCGATCAGGACAGAGCGACCAGCCCACTTGCCTTCCTCGACCATCTTGACCACGAGTCCCGCCGCTGTTGTAGCAAGGCATTTTTGTTTTAATAAATAAAAAAAAGACACAATTTTTTGTCCAGTTACCTCGTCGCGCCTTCTTCTGTCCCACGAGACCCTGGGCCGAGTCGCGCGGCTGCAGTTTGTCGTCCAAGCCCAGTCCCTGAATGTGCGAGTGCGCACCGATGCGCTCGACGCGCGTCATGTCGCGCTCAGTGGAGGTCCCCGACGTGATCTTGACCTGCCAGTTGATGAGGGTGTCGGGGGTATGTGGGGGAGCGGGGAGACAGGGAGAGGGAGGGAGGGGGATTAGCTTGGGGGCCATGAGTACGGGGCGACCACTTACCGAAGCGGAGGCCATTATTTTCGCAAGTGCAAGCTCCATAGGTCATGGCTGCCACTGTTACGTCCCTAGGTGCGTGGACAACGGTCGAGCTCGAGGACGGCCGAACGGTGCAGCTGACGCGCGAGCTGGTGGACGTGCTGCGCAACGCCAAGGAGCGTCCGGTAAAAGAAGAAGAAGAAGAGAAATACCAATTGACACGTTCCTGGCTTTTTTCCCCTCTTTAGATCCTGCTGAAACTGGACGGCGCGATGGAGAAGTTTGTCGTGGGCACGTACGTCTGTCTGCCTGTTTTTTGCGCTACTGTCGGGAACACTGACGGTGTGTTTGTGTGCACTTAGAGACACGACCAGTCTGGACATGCCGCCCATGCCGGAGCGCAACGAGGACATTGTGTACCTTGCGGCCGCCTACTTTGGCCTGGACGTGATGCCGCACGAGGTCAAGGAGCAGACCGTGACGCTCACCAAGACCGCCGCGAGCCAAGTGTACTGTCCTCTTACTCTTTTATCGTGATTTTAAAGTAAACGGACAACAACAACAAAATAATTTAACAGCCCCGTTATCCGTCTGAGCGAGCTCGCCGCAATCAATGAGCTTATCAACCCCGCACCCGTCGGCCCTGTCAAGATCAAGCCCCGCTCAGCAGCGGCCTCGACGACTCCAACGCCACCCCCCGCGACCTCAGCGGCTGCATTCTCAGCGGCGCAGGCGCAGGCGCAAGACTACGCTGCTGTCACGGCAGCAGCAGGTGCTGCAGGACAGATGGATAGCGACGAAGACCAACTGCTGGCAGGGGGCGTCAAGGCGCTGAGCATTGAGGAGCGGGAGGAGGCGTACAACAAGGCTCGTAGTCGCATCTTCAACGAGTCGAAAGCCGCCGCAGCCGCAGCCGCTGTTACTGCCGCTTCCCCTGCTGTTCCCGCTGCGCCACGTGCACCAGCCTCCACCACTACTACCACCACTACTACCACCACAAAGTCGTCGCCATCACCCCCCTCATTCCTCGGTGGATTCAATGCCTCCGATTACAAACAGCAACCACAATCGCACTACCAACCACAGCAACCACGCCAGCCCGCGCCCAAACAGCAAAACTACAACTACTCTCCTGATTTGTTCCCTCCGCTCGGCAGCAAGGGCCCTGTTGTTCCGCCGAATGCCGCCGCCGCCGCCGCCGCCGCCGCCGCAGCAGCAGCAGCAGCAGCAGCCCCGTCCGCTCCCGCTCCCGCTACCGCCTCTGCTGCCTCCAAGCCAAGCAGCACAACCTTTTCGACGTATTCGCCGGCACAACCGTACGCCCAACCGGGACCGTCGCACTATCAGCAACCGACAAGTAGTAGACGTCCAACATCTTCCGAACGCCCGTTGTGGAATGACAGTGGTGTCGACAAGTTTGGCCGTCCCCTTCGTAATACAATTTTTGGTGGATGTAGCATTTACCTTTTGTAAACTCACAGCGGCTCTACCAACGCACCCTCGTGTGACCCCACCTCCGCACCAAGTCTACCAGGCACAACAACCTTTGTACATGGATCAGTACCAGTACTACGACTACCAGCCGGACCAGTACTACTTGGCCGCTCAGCAGCAGCAGGGCTACTATAACACTCCCGCTGCGTACATGTATCCTCAAGCGGCCTACGACTACAACGGCGGAATGGGTGGAGCAGCGACCATTCCAAATCGTCGCCCGATGCCCGGCAGTCGCGATCTATTTGATCCCACCAAGTAACCTCTGCAACAATTGAAAAAACATAAAAAAAATATATAAAAAAAATAAAAAAAAATAAAAAGTCTACAAGTCTTAGCACGTACGTAATCCGCCGAAAAACAAACAAACAAAATTAGACAAATTTTTTTTAGGTCGGATGCCCGCTTCCCCCAGTTGCAGGTTTTTTTTTTTAGCGAGAATGCATCAATTGAGGGACATCAGGCAGTTCGGGTGCAACAAAGCCGAAACCAGGGGTCACCAGGGTTCCCTCGCGCCAAGTGAGAACCTCTGTCGCGCCAGTGACATACGTGAGCTTGCCCTTGCCCAACTTCTTGTCCATGTGCCACGTTCCCTCGTATCTGGTTCCGACTCCAGAGAGGAAAACGCCTTGGCCGTGGAACTGTCACGGAGAAGAGTTATTTTCAAAAATCCTTTGGAAAAAAAAAAAAAAAATTTACGACCAAACCTTGTCCTGCGAAAATTGACCCTCGTACTTGCCGCTCTCTGTCTGCAGGATGCCACGTCCCTCACGACGATCGTACGCCCAGTCTCCAGTGTAGCGGGTCTTCTTGTCCGCGGCTGTCCACATGCCGAATCCGTGGCGTTTGTCGTTCAGGAACGAGCCGACGTATGTCGATCTGTCAGAGTACACCAGCTGACCCTCGCCGTCTCGCTTGTTGTTCCTCCACGGGCCCTCGTACTTGGAGCCGTCGACGTACACATACGTGCCCATGCCTTCTTTCTGCGGTTTTGATTTTCCAAACAATGTATTAAAATTACAGAAAAGGACGTTGATCCAAATACCTTGCCACGAACAAAGAATCCTTTGAAAGACTCGCCGTTTGCGCTCGTGTAAGAGCCCATGCCGTGATAAACATCCCCGTCCCAGTTGCCATCGTAGCGATCGCCCCAAGGGAAGGTGCAGACACCCTTGCCGTGACGTTGACCGCTGCGGAACTCGCCCTCGTAGCGATTCTTGTTGGGGTACACGAGCACGCCATCGCCTTCGTACAGATCACCGAACCATTTGCCCTCGTAGAACTCGCCGAGCTTGCTCGAGTACACACCCTTTCCATGACGCTGCGAAAATTTGTTTTATTTTATGTTAGTCCAGCGTTTGTTTGTTTTTTCATTATTTCGTTTGGCAATGCACCTTGTCGTCTTTGAATTCGCCTGCATACTTGGAGCTGTCTTTGTACGTCAGCTCGCCATAGCCGTTGCGCATGTTGCTCTTGAACTCGCCCTGGTAAACCTCGCTGAGCGTGGTGAGCGTGCCCTCGCCTTCCCACTGGTTGTCCACCCACAGGCCTGCGTACGAGCACCCATTGGCCGAGGAGAGTGTGCCAAAGCCATTGATCTGGTCGTTCGCAAACATGCCCTCAAAGACGTCGTTGTTCCGGTACGTGATCTTTCCCACACCAGACTTTTGGCCCTTGCGCCACTCGCCTTCGTAGACGTTGCCATCCACCAGCGTGAGCTTTCCTTTTCCGTCTGCGACTCCTTTTGTGAGCGAAATCAAAAAAGGACAATAGTTTACGAGGAAGGTTGTTCAGCCACTCGCCCTCAAAGACTTCTCCCGTGTGGTAGTACATCGTGCCGTGGCCTTGCCGCACGTCGTTCACAAACTGGCCTTCGTAATAGGTCTTGTTTGACAGCACGAGCTGTAACCGAGGGAAAAAAAACCATTTTTAACTCTGCAAGACAAAGTGAACCAAAAAAAAAAAATACCTTGCCAGTGCCGTGGCGCATTGCATCGAACCAGTCGCCAATATAGTAGGATCCATCCTTGTACTGATACTGACTGTCGCGGCGGACACTAATTTCCGCTTCGGGAACTCCAAGGCTGTCGGCGATACCCTTGCGGACAGAGTTGATCCAGAGCTTTTTGTTTGAGAGCGAGCCAAAGTAGACGATGAAAGGACGCTCGGGAGTGTAAATCTCGACAGAGTCTTCCGAGGCTGAAAAAGATTGTTTTAGATATCTGGCGCCAACCTTTTTTTTTTTTTTTTTTTGGCATACTGGTCTGCGGGTCCAGGTCTTCCAGATCTTCCAACCAAATCGTATTGAGGTCCAAGACGACGCGGACTTCAAAGACACGGCTCTGATAAAGTTGTTGTTTTAGTCGGAAAAAAAAAAAAAGGCTTCCGTTTAAGGTACCACGTTGCGCTCGGCAAACACGAGGATGTCGTTGAACAGGACGCACTGATACTTTTTTTTGGGCGTGATCAGTGACACTGGGCCCTCCTTTTGGAGGGTTCTGTTTGACGTCTCGAGAGCCTACGTCCAAATAAATTTAAGTATGCTTCTCCACGGTGTAAAGGGAAGCAAACCTGAAGGCCGGAAATGTTCTTTTTTAGATCACCGAGCTTTTTCAGGTTTTCGTGGTCGCGAATAGAATTGTTGACAAAATCGGCCAGGTCGCGAAATTTCGTGAACGTGAGCTGGAGAGAGGGATAATCGGGGTGACTGGACGGAGTTTTCTCCACGAGTTCCTGAAAGATTTCCTTTTTAACAAAAAAAAGGAAAGCATGCACGAGGGGTACCTTGAAGAGAAGCATGTAGCGCGGGATGCGCTGCACAGGTGTCACCAGTAGCGAGGGAAGACGAAGTCCTGCACAGCGCGGATGCGTCGCGCGTTCATCCATAAAGTCCTTGACCTCTTTCCTTTTCTTCTCTAGCTTTTGCAGTTCCTGGATCGCCGAGTCAAAATTGTTGCAGTAGATGGTGTAGATTGGGAACTTTGGGATCTGTGCATCGTTCAAGGTTTGAGCAAAACAAAACAAAACAAAAAAAAAAAAATACCATCTCGAGAAACAACTCGGCAAGCAGGTGTTCGTCAGGATTGTCCACCGTCCACGTTGCGAGTCGTCCACCAAGATTCTAGAGTATTTGTTTATTTACCGCTGAATGAAGTTCAAGCACGAGTACCAGCAAAAGGTCGTTGTTGAACTCGCGAATCATTTCAATGTTTGAAAAAATGCTTTGGATCTGTGCATGCGGCACCAAGTCGGACGATCGGAGCGGCTGCAGGAACACTTCAACAACAGCGTCAAGCACCTGCATGTACGTCTGTTCCGTTGTGAAGAGCTCCATTGCCACCTGAATGGAAAAAGAAAAGAAAAGAAATGAGACTTGGCAAAACATGTAAACAATGCGGCTTACCTTTGAGCGGCTGTCGTTTGGAAACGTGAGCGGATTGGGCTTGCCTCCGATCGGTGTTACTGTCTGGTTCGACGCAGGTGCAAAGGCAGGCGGAGAGGAGGCTAGCGATGCAGGCATAGAGGAACGCACCGACAGAGACGAGCCAGAAGGTACGATGGGGAGAGGCTTGGAAGCCGTTGGCGGCGTTGCACTGGCAGGGACGTCATCGTTCGCTTGTTGTGGCGCAGGTGTTGACGTCGGCGACGCCGACCCGACAGGCTCGAATGCCCCAGGAGTATCGGACTGTGTGCGACGAAAGTTGTGACGGGACTTGCGGGGCGGAATCGGCGGGGACCGCTCGACGCCGTCGTTGTCCAGTCTCTCTGCGAGCATGGTGGCAATCAGTGGTGGCACCGACGCCGCTGACGTCGACACGGGCGCCAAAACAGGCGATGCCTGCGTTGCAGTTGTCGGAGTTTCGACCGCGGCGGTCGGTGAAGCGGGCGTGGGCGAGTCATCCAACGACGCTGACGCAGCGCCCGTGTGAGAGAGCAAGGAGGGGGACGTGTGCCATTGGGATGACGCCTGAGACAGCGATTTCAGCTTCTTGGGCGGAGGCACGGGACGAGGGCGCGAAGAGTCGTCCATCTCAGTTTTTCGACTAGGAGAGCGTCGGTTAGTAACCTCGCTCAGTGATGAAGAACTGAAGAGAAAGAAAGAAATAAAAGAAAGAAATCGGATTAAAAAATATGTGCCTGACGAATTCAGTTCGTTGGAGCGATTGGACGAGGAAGGCGACAGAACGATCCAGTGAGACCACACAAAGAGAAGTCGATGAAACGATGTGGCGTGCGCCAGAGAGAGCGCGAGGGAGTGGAGTAACGAGTTGGGTCCGTCGAAGAAGAAGGGGGCGTGTGAGCTCAGCAGGGAGACGAGGATGGTGCACGCACGCGCAAACAGAGCGAGGCGGCCCTAACTTAGGACCCCCAAACAACCCGCAGCATAAACCTCAGCCGATAAAACCTGAAGGTTTTAGTATCGACTAAGGACTGTGCTTTTTTAAAAACTTTCAGTTTCCGAGACTCCTCGCAACAACTTCTGACTTTTGATCCCAACGTCTAAACAAAAATGAATAGAAACTTTATGATGTCGCCTTCTGCTTTGCTCACGCTGATGGCTGCAGGAAAATTTCGGTAACGGATTTCTTGCAAACGTGGCATTGCTTTAATTCAATGCTTTGAGATGAACAAGGATCAAGTAAAAGACCTGCTTACAATGGGCAGAACTTGGTCGTTCGAGCACTTTGAGCAAAACACGCTGTGATCGCACGGCTTGAACAGCGTATTGGCCACGTCGGAACTTCAAAGAATGAATATAAATAATAGACGGTTGATAAAAAACACAATACCAAACACGGCAGCGGTAGGCTGAACGCTCTTTGCTATTGCGGCGCGACGACGGCGCGGACACATACGGCTGTGGGTAAGCACTGCCGCCTTGCTGATAGTAAACATAGTTTAGGTAGCTTTGGGGGTACTGTGGGCACGAGGTGAGTGAAGATAATACGCCGTATTTGAGTATTACGTAGGGCATGAAAGGGACGACGTTGTCAAACGGAACGGTGGGAGCGTTTGCGTCGGTTGAGGCTCCATTTTGAAGTTCAATCAGGTGGTTTGCTGGAGCGCCAAACTGCGGGTAGTAGTAAGGATAGATTGGAGGGGTAGCAAGTGCTCCGGAAAGATGCATCGGCATGGGTATTCCCTGCTGGTACCCCGCAGGGGGGTACATTTGGGCAGGAGGGTACTCGGCGAATCCACTGCGATTATTCAGTTTACAAAAAAGCAAGGCAAAGGTTTTAACATACGTTTGGAAGCCGGGATATGCTGCGCCTGGTATGCGAGGGATCTGGGGTTGATAGCTATTGTACATGGGCAAACTTGGGCTGTTGGGGTTTGTAAAGTTGCCCTCGGGAACTGACAGCTGAAGTTGGTGCTGCTGCTGTTCACTCTGGGGAGCATCAGGATCGTTGACCGCATCAAAAAAGCCAATGATCTGAGAGCCAATAGCCTCAGAAATTTCAATCCCGTCGTCCAGGTTCTGCCAGTGCGTGGAGCCGATGTGATCGATGATCTTGTCCAGCGGGACCGACTTGCTGCAAGTAGATAAACTGAGTATTGTTCGCAGAGACAAAAAAAAAAAAAGGCATACATTTTGTGCCATTTGAGGTTGATCGAGTCGTTGGCGTTGTCAAGGGGGGCACTCTGCGCAAAAACAGCAGCATAACCGAGGATGTGCATATTATCCGCACTGCTGCAGACAATGTAGACCGACTCGTTTTCCTTAGAAGCACCAAAAAAAAAAAAAAAAGAGGTTTTTATTGGGGAAAAAGACAGTACATGTCGCAAGATACCTTGAGAGCAGAGTTGATGCTTGCAGCAATGTCAGCGCGGATGCTCAAGAGATTGTTGGATTGCATCGAGTTGGTGATGCTTTGCAGGTCGGTGTGGATACCAAAGTAACGGGGGACCAAGCGACCAGGGATGGTCGTGGTCGAGGACGCCGATGAGACACGAGAGCGGTTCGATTGCCACTGTGGGGCATCTTGCAGCTTGTTGTCATCTTCTGATGCCGGCTTGGGTCGCACGACAAGATTCTTTCCTCGGTACTCTGAAGGAGAGAAATGAAAGATGAAAAAAATAGGAAGGAGCAGCAGCAGGAGGCATACCGCGATTGTGGACAGCAGCCTGGGCCGCCAGGCCCGAGGCCTCGTCCACAAAGTTGACAAAGGCGCACTTGTACTTGTGGCGCACAAAAATATTCTAAAATACAAGCGAATCCTTAGTTGTGTTCACATCAAGTTGGAGATCGTACGACATAGTTGTGGCCCTGGAAGAGCATCTTCATCTCCTCGGTCGTCACATCCTCGGGGAGGTTGCCGACCCACAGGGCAAAGGTGGAGTTTCGTCGCCCGTTGGTACGCGGATAATCCGGCGAGTTCAGCGAAACACTCCCTTGGACAAAGTACGCCGCTCTGGGATGGTGCTGTTGGTGCTGATGTTGCTGGATGGGTAGTGACTGGTGGAGTTGCTGTTGCTGCAGTTGATGCTGAGAAATAGGAATGGAATGCAAATGCGTCACGGGGAGAACCGTAAACTGCTGTCTAGCAGCAACAGCAGGCATGGACGCCGATGCTTGCTGGCCCTCGGCGATGCCCTCTTGCTGCTGCTGTTGCTGTTGGTGAGGGTAATCACTCGACCCATTGGCCGTGACGACCGTGGTGGTTGTCGTTGTCGTGACGACGGGGAAGACCTGGTAGTGCGGCTGGTGGTACACGGTGCCAACTGGGGCCGCGACAGGCACGACAGCAGCGGCGTGGGGACCGGGAATTGCCGCTGCATTGTTGACGAGGCTGCTGGTGTGTCGCTCTGAAGGAGGGGGGCCGGCAAGGAAATTATTTAAACAGGGAAAAATTCTTGATAAGGCGTACGACTATTGGGGCCTTGTCGTTTGCCTCCAGCGGCCGCGGTGTTCTTTGGTGCCGCCTGCTGTTGCTGTTGGAGCTGTGGCGGCGTCGCGTTGGCTTTGGGGGGCGCTGCCATACCTGCCGTCTGTCGCAGTACTGGAAGGATAAGGGAGGGAAGGTTGAGCAGACTTTTCTCTTGGAGACCGATGTTTCTTCTTTTTATTAAGCAGCGCACAGCACAACCATCCCCGAGCAAACAGGCGGTAGCGAGCACCAGCAGCGCGTGCGTGGTAGAACACTGAGGCCCAAACCCAGGCACGAACAGGAAAGAAAACACAGAGATAGGCGGACCAAAGCAACGGGGGAAAAGAACACAGTCTCCCTGGAAAGTCGCACCCCCCTTTTCAAACGTTATTTCATTCGTGACTGCTCCAGTGCACAGACTCGGAGACGTGGGCTGCCGCGACAGCCAGACAGCCCGCCCATGATGAATGAATGCCGACTGTGGCACGCACGCGACGTGTGTTTGTGTGATAGAACAGGTGCAGGGTTTGTTGTGGTGCAGAAAACAATGAAATGGTTTCATATTTACACCTTTCCTTGGGTCCTGTACCTCCTCCCAAACCTTATTTTTCAGGCAGCCTACCCTTTTCTCTTTGAGGCAGCATGGCGCGGCCCCTTTGCCTCTCGCTAATACACCGTAGAAAAGAGCAGAGGCGTCCTCCTTTTTTAATACATCGATCAAACCCGAGCGTCGTCAAGGGGAAATCCTTGTTGCCATGCCACACAATGATTTCTCACTCACTTTTTTTCCGGCAGGCTTTTATTCTCGACTAATTATCGGTGACAGGTTCTTTGAACGTCTACCCCTCAACCCCTAGCGTTCTTTTATTTTTTCTTTTTATTTTTTAAAAAAAGGATACGCTGGATTGAAGGCTTATCGCTTGCGAGTAGCTGCTGGCTTGGTCGAGGGCGAGCTGAGGTTCTGCTTGGGGATCCAGTCAAGATTGACGGCCTCCTCGGCCTTGGCGGTCGAAGGGCTATCGGCCTTGGACGAGACGGCGGTGGAGACCTGTGCGCTCTGTCGGGTGCTGCGGCCCTTTTGCTGTTTTGTGGAATGCAGTTTTTTTTCTTTGTTTTCAGGGGGTCGAGAATGACAGGTTCAAGTTTTACCTTGGCAAAGAAGGCGTTGTAGATCGCGTAGATGGCGGCAGCGACGAAGCCGAGGCCAAAGATAAACAGGAAGATAGCCTGGAAATCAAAGGTGCGGACGGGGTCGACGAGGCTCACGGTGCCGTTGAAAGCAGGCAGCTGGAAGTAGAGCTTGTCCTGAATGTCAG
>Ga0302227_10000522_pt1 | contig 32945 bp, 7 predicted proteins | sample II_Palsa_N1_1_FD_193525 | JGI IMG/M metagenome (GOLD analysis project Ga0302227, IMG submission 193525) | Peat permafrost microbial communities from Stordalen Mire near Abisko, Sweden - II_Palsa_N1_1 | ecosystem: Environmental > Terrestrial > Soil > Palsa > Peat permafrost | place: Sweden... | reverse complement strand
GCTGTCTTTGCCGCCACTCAGGTTGGCCCAGAATTGCTCAAGGTTGCCCGCCTGCGGATAACGACCCGACACGCCGATGATCGCGATTTCAACGACATCGTCGCCCGCGTCCTTACCGATTCGAGTGCGTGTTTGATAACGCGAGCGACTGCTCATCGATATGGAAGGCTTATGGATCTTGGTCGCCAAGGGCACTGACACAGCAGCGGCGGAAGCGCGATTTTCTCCCAACAGCGTAGTCATCGCCGAGCGATGATGTTGTACAAAATATCCGCTCAACGCAGCAATGGTTTGATATTCGAAGAACAGCGTTTTCGGTAGCGAGCCAAATTGCTTTTCCAGAGCACGTGTCAAGTCCAGTACCAAGAGGGAGTCGATGCCATAGGTCTCCATCTGCGCAAGAGGATCGATTTTGTGAGTCGGCAGCTTCAACGTTGTCGACAGAAAGCGCACAAAATAGCGGGCAGCCCTTTCCTGGATATCGTCGGATGTGTCGTGGGTGCTTGCCACGGCTGCCACTTTCCCTAACTTCAGTAACGCGGGCTGCGGTATTAAACCAGTCGCTTGATCGCCCTCTACATGGCTTATCAGATCGTCCAGGCTCACCTCGCGGACACGGCCATCCGTTGGCGGGGTTGTGAACATCCGCAGGCCTAGCTGCCTGAATCGCAGGCATGGCATTCCATTGTCGTCACACACATCGATATCGACCGTGTGCACAGCATCACTGCTTGCGCGGTCGATGCTATGCCGAACGACTGCCCACATACTGGTCGTGCAAGGAGCAAGTACGTCTAGGGATCCCAATGCAAACGGCAGCATCAGGGTCAAGTCCTCCGCGCTTGCACTCATCTGTAAGGCGATCGATGCCTGCATTGCGGCGTCAAGCAAGCTTGGATGCAATACGTAGTGATCCATCGATGCCTGTACCGCGGCTGGCAGCGTTATTCGCGCCAACGCCAGTTGTGTACCGACAAACAGTTCGCTCAAGCCCTGGAAGCTGTCTCCATAGTGCAAACCAAGCTGGTTGAACAAGGCATAGCATTGCGCGGCATTCAGGTATGCCTGCGTGCATCGCTGACGCAGGGCCGGCAGATCGTGTATCTCCGGAGCGGCATCTTCGATGACATCCGTGACCACGCCGCGGCTATAGACGGTCCCACCATCTGCAACGTCAGCGTGAACCTCGTAGTTGATGTCACCGCTTTCTTGCGGATGCAGCGAGACATGCAGCTCTAGACCCTCACTGCCGACAATCGCGGGATGCACCCATACGATGTCTTTCAAATGCAGCTTGCCTGCACCGTCCATCGCTTCACTCGCCGCAAAACGTGCCATTTCCAGTTGGACCACGCCCGGCAGCACGGGCTTATCCCGCACCACGTGATCAGCAAGGAAAAACTCATTTCCGTCAAAGCGGCTGCTAAAGCGCAGCCCTGACAAGTTGGAGGAGTTGCGCTGCATCAGCGGATGCAACATGGCACCGACAGCAGGCGCCACTACCGTGCCGGTATTGCCGGCCTGAACCCAATAACGCTCCCTGGCAAAGGAATAAGTCGGCAAACTGATGCGGCGTGGTTTGCGATCGCTGTAGAGACCGCTCCAGTCAAGCCCGTAGCCCTTCACCCACAGATCAAGCAGCTTGCCGAACTTGCCTTTTTCAACCCAGCTTCGAACGGTGTGTGCCATGTCTTCATCGGCTGAGAATGCGGCCATGGCATCCTTGTTGCGCCTGACCTGCCCGCGATAAAGATCCTCCATGCCACCGTTGCCTGCGAGGAAATACGCCAGCTTGCCACGTAGATCGGCGAACGAACTGGCCACCAGACCCAGCCGCTCTTCCATCGCTTCACGCCCGACCTGCAGCGTATAAGCCAGATCGGCCAAGCTGATCTCCGACTCCGCTTCTGGCATGCCGATAAAGGCCAGCAATTGCTGAACCTGCTCACGCAAACGCTCTTCATTGCGCGCCGACAACACCACCACGGCCGGGCCGTGCGCAGCCGGGGCCTTCACCGTCGCAGGGATGTATTCCTCTAGCACTACGTGAGCGTTCACACCACCAAAACCAAAAGAGCTCACACCGGCACGACGTGGCAAGAGCTGACCGCGTGCATCGCGTATCGCCGCCCATTCGCGTGCTTCCTGCACGACGTAGAACGGGCTGCCGTTCAAGTCGATATACGGATTTAGGCTATCGCTGTGCAGGCTTTTCACCAGCGTCTTGTGCTTCATCTGCAGCAAGACCTTGATCACGCCCGCGACACCAGCGGCCAGTTCGAGATGACCGATATTGGTCTTGACCGAGCCCAAACCACAGTGCTGATCGACCACATCGCTGTCGCCGGTGGTGGCGTACAACTCCTTGAACGCTGCCTTGAGGCCATTGATCTCGACCGGATCGCCCAGCGGCGTACCGGTACCGTGCGCTTCGATATAGGTCACGCTGCGCGGATCGATACCGGCGTGCTGGTGAGCCTGTCGGATCACCGCTGCCTGTGCTTTCGGATTGGGCGCGGTCAGCGAATTGGCACGTCCGCCGTGGTTCTCTGCGGTGCCGCGTACCAGGCCATAAATATGGTCGCCATCGCGCTCGGCATCGGACAGCTTCTTCAATACCAGCATCGCGACGCCTTCGCCGCGCACGTAGCCATTGGCCTCACTGGAGAAGGTCTTGCAACGACCGTCCTCACTCAGCATGCCAGCCTTGCTGAAGCTGATATGCAGCTCCGGATTGACGATGGTGTTCACACCGCCGGCAATCGCCATGGCGCAGTCGCCCCGCTCGATCGCGAGTATCGCTCGCCGCAACGCCACCAACGAACTGGAACACGCGGTTTCCACCGGCTCGCTTGGGCCGTGGAAATTGAGGAAATAACTCATCCGGTTGGGCCCCACCGAAGCGACAGCTCCGGTCGAGGAATAGCCTTCGATCGCCATCCGGGCACGACTGATCAGCGCGCTATAACCACTGGCTATAGTGCCGACATAAATAGCCGTATCGCTGCCCGACAGCTCGGACCCGGCGTAACCGGCATCTTCCAACGCTTTCCAGACGTGCAGCATCATCAAGCGCTGTTGCGGGTCCATCAGCTCGGCTTCTTTGGGCGAGATGCCGAAGAACATCGGATCGAATTCATCGACTCCATCGATAAAGCCGCCCCAGGTGATCTTGGCCTGATCCTCTTCGTGGGCGCGGTCGCCATGCCAGGCACGCCAATCCTGACGCTCGCGTGGAATCTCGCTGATGCAATCCTTGCCCTCGTGCAGGTTGTGCCAAAAGGCATCAATGTCTCTTGCCTGCGGGAACTGTCCGCTCATCCCGATAATCGCGATCGGTTCCTCGCCCGTCTTGCCGTCGCGGTTGGCCTGACCTCTTGCGGTGGCGGCGTAACGGGAATGCCGTTCATGCTGGAGGCCTTGAACCTTGTCGGGAATGGCTGGTTTGGCATCCGCCGTATCGTTCTGCAGCGCAAAGTGGCGCTGCATTATCTCTGTGCGTTCGCACGCCAGAAAGCCCGCAAGATCATCGAGCGTGGGGAACTCAAAGAAAATCGTCGGCGTCAGATCAGCCTGATACTGATCGTTCAAGGCGTTACCGAATCCAGTCAGGCTGATCGAATCGAAGCCGTATTCGCTTAACGGCGTCTCGCCGTCGATATCTTGCTGCTTCACCTTGAGCGTGGCCGACACCATGACGAATAGCATTCGCTTGATCTTTTGCTGCAGCGTTCTTTCGTCGATGGCGATGACATCGCCATCGATATGGAAAGCACCTGCCAAAGGCGCCGCCGCAGCTTGCATCGTCGCGTGACTGGAATCCGCGGCCACCAGCATGCCGCAGCTATGTACAGTCACCGTACCCTCTTCTAGCTCGCTGTAGATTTCGTAACGGACTGCACCCGTCTGCTGCAATTCAAGTGCGATATGCACTTCCAGGCCGCCAGCACCAACCTCCGGCTGATGACCCCATTCCACGCTTTGCGCGTGCATGTCGGCCACGATGCCGTTGACCTCACGCACGGCGCAATGCGCCATTTCCAACTGCGCGGCCTGCGCCAAAACCCAGTGACCACTTTCCACGTCATGCGCAAGCGACGCGTCTCCGAGATGGAATACCGTACTGAAGCGCAAACCCGAAAGGTCTGACGTATTACGCTGCAGCAGTGGATGCAAAGACTCTGCTTCCCTGCGATTTTCAATCCAGTACCGCTCCTTTGCGAATGGGTAAGTCGGCAGACTGATACGTTGCGGCCGTGCCACGCCGCGCCGGCGATCCGCTTGATGCAAAGTGTCCCAATCGAATGCCAGGCCCTTGACCCACAAGCCGAGCAGCTTGTCGAATTTTCCCTTGGCAATCCATGTTGTCGCGATCGCTGCCATGTCGACGTCTTCGTCACCGGCAAGCATGACCATCACGTCCCTGTTGCGCCTGGCCTGTCCACGATACAGATCGTCGATTTCGGTTTCGCCGGCGGCATAGGCCGCCAGCTTGTGCCGCAGTTCATCGAGCGAACCAACTACCAGAGCGAGCCGCTCTTCCATGGCCTCGCGTCCGACTTGTAGCGTATAGGCGAGATTACCCAACGTCAGGTCGGAGTTATCCGTTTCCGGCGCTATGGCGGCAAGCAGGCGCCGCACCTGTTCTTCAAGCCGTTCCGGGTTGCGCGCCGACAGCACGACCATCGCCGGGCCCTGATCAGCTCGATCCTGCGCCAGAGGTGCGACGTATTCTTCCACCACCACGTGAGCGTTCGCGCCTCCGGCGCCGAACGACGAGACTCCCGCGACCCTCGGGACTTCCTGCATCCGGCCACCGATTTCCCGAACGGGACGCGGCCAGGGCGCCAATTCCCTCTGCAGCGCGAACGGCGAACGCGCAAAGTCGATGTTCGGGTTGATTTCAGCCGCATGCAGGCTAGGAACCAGCGTCTGATGCTTCATCTGCATCAACACCTTGCTGATCGCCACGATGCCAGCCGCGCTCTCGCAATGCCCGACATTCGATTTGACCGAGCCGATGGCACAGAACTGCCTGTCCGCGGTCCAGTTCTGGAAGGCTTTGGAGAGACCCGCGATCTCGATCGGATCGCCCAGACTGCTGCCGGTACCTTGTGCTTCGATATAACTGACGTTGCGCGCATCGACGCCGGCGGACTCCAGCGCTTCACGCACAACTTGGGCATGCGCGGCGGGATTGGGCACCATGTAGCCACTGGTCTTGCCGCCGGAATTGACGGCGCTGCCCTTGATCACGCCATAGATGTGATCGCCATCGGTCACAGCCCGCTGAAGCGGCTTGAGCACGACAGCACCGACGGCCTCGCCATCGACGAAGCCGTCGCCATCGGCGGCGAACGATTTGCACTTGTCACCGGCCGAGAGCATGGTCATCGCCGACAAGGTCAGCAAGTGATCCGGATCGACGATCAGATTGACGCCGCCAGCGATCGCCACCTCGCTGCTACCGTTGCGCAAGCTCTCGATGGCCAGATGAATCGCCGTTAGTGAAGACGAGCAGGCGGTGTCGACCGCCATGCTCGGTCCCTGAAAATCGAACAGGTAGGAAATCCGGTTGGCAATCGACCAGAAGCGTGCCCCCGATGCATAGCGTTCGTTCATCACGCCGACGAACATGCCGATTTTTCGGCTTGCGCATAGACTAGCCGGTGAGTAGCCGGCGTCCTCGATACTGGCATAGGCTTCCTGCAGGAACAGCCGTTCCTGCGGACTCATGGACTCTGCCTCGCGCGGCGAGATGTTGAAGAACAGCGGATCAAAGCAATCCACACCGTCGATGAACCCGGCCCACTTGGTGTAAGCCTTGCCTGGCTGGTTTCTGCGTTCGTCGAAATACCGGCTGTGATCCCAACGCTCCGCTGGCACTTCACGGATGCAATTGCGCCCGCTCTTCAAGTGCTCCCAGAATTGCGCTACGTCGGCCGCCTCCGGGTAACGTCCGGAAAGGCCGACGATGGCCACATCCTGCATCACCACCGATGGTGCTGGCGATGCGAGCGACGTCCTGCTACCGATACGGCGGAAGCCGCGCGCCGGACTTCGCGTGGCTTCTCTCACGACGCGTATGAGCTGCTCCAGCGCCTGCGGCGCAGTAGTGGCATCCAATCCGACCCAGCGCATCATCGCCAGTGCTTCGGTTGCGATGAAATGATCTGCCAGCGCGTCGATGGTCTGGTATTCGAAAAACAAGGTGGGGCTGACGGCGCTTTCGATGCCGATATCGTTGAACGCAGCGCGCAAACCGTTGCTTAGCTCCATGACCAGGATCGAGTCGATGCCGTACTGGTCGAGGCTGGTGCCGGTGTCGATTTTGTCCAGCGGCATTTTCAAAATCTGCCCGACCAGCTTCTTGATTTGCAGCAGGCACTTTTCACGCAGCGATGCCGGTGCCACCGCGGCGACGGGCGTGAAGTCCGCAACCGGTTCACGACTCCGCGAAACGGAAACGACAGGCGTAACGGATGACACAGCTACCGCTTTGGACGTCGCAACGGATGCGACCCGTCTCTGCAACGCCACACCATCGCTTTCCGCAACGATTACCTGTTGTCCCAGCGCATGTGCAGATGCGGCCGGGAAGAAGACTTCGCGATAACCTTCCGCGCGCAACACCGTCTCCCAGCTTGCTGGCGCTAGGCTGGGGCAGCCCGGTATGCGCAGCGCCTCATCCTCATACAGCCACCAGCCGTTCAAGAGGCCGAAGGTAAGATGGGCCCATAACTCACAGCTGCTCAATTCATTGAGCAAGAGCACACCATTGGTGCTCAGCACCGCCTTCGCGTTGCGCAGGCTCTCGCGGATATCCTTGGTAGCGTGCATGACATTCGTGGCGATCGCCACATCGTAGCTCGCAGCTTCGATGCCTTGCCCTTCCAGGGGGCTGCCGACATCGAACAAGCGGTAATCCAGATACGGGTAGTGCGGCCCGTAGTTCCTTTCCGCATGAAGCAGGAAGGCGCGCGATAAATCGGTATAACAATATTGCTCGATATGCGCCGCGTATGGCGCAAGTCGCGCCAACACGCGGGCGCTGGTGCCTCCGGTTCCGGCCCCGATCTCGAGAATGCGGATGCGCGCGTCGGGATCCTGTTGCAGGCGTGCACGGACGAAAGCAAGAACGCTATCGCACAATATGTCATTGAAATAATCCGCCACGGCATTGCCCCGGTAGATACCCTCGACCAAATGCATGGACGAGTCCGGGAACATCACGCTGGTAGCCGCAGTGCGACCTTGCAAGATGGCTGGCAGCGCACGAAGCATGGTGTCGACCAGCGTTACTTGTGCACGCAAATCGGGAGCATCCAGCCATGCCGTTTTATGCTCATTCCATCCGGCCCAGGCTTGCTCGAGCGAAGTGGCTTCGACAGCGCTGTCTTCGGCCAGCCACTGCAAGCTGTAGGTAAGCCAGCGCGCATGACCGGCGCGCAATTCCGGCATGGTCGTCGCACCAGTCAGTTTCAGTGCCTGCAATTCGCCGCGCAAAATCGCCAGCGACATGCGGTCGATTTCCCGCTTGCGTTGTGCCAGTTGCGCTGCATCGACCGGAAATATCGTACTGACCGACTGTGCGGCGAGTGCTGCCGCTGTGGAACCGAACCGAGCCACATCCGTGCTCACGTGCGCGTCGCCGATCAAGTCGAAAATGCCGCCCTTGGCGCCGGCTTTTATGACTTTCAGGAAGCCCAATTGTGGTATCGGCACTGCCAGCAGGGTTTCGATCGCCCGTATGCCCTCGTGCACTTCGATAGAGCCGAAGCCTTGTTGCGCCATGCGCTCGCGGTAAACCTGCGAGGCAACCACGCCGACACTGCCCCAGTAGCCCCAGTTCATTATTTTTACCGGGTATGGCAGTCGCTTGACCAGTTGCAGTGCATAGGCATCCTTGAACGTGCAGCCGGCCGCATAATTGCTTTGCCCGGGTGCCTTGATGAAGCTGAGCAGCGACGAACAAAACAGCATGAAGTCCAGAGAGAGCCCGCCAAACACCTGGCACATCCTGACACTGACATCCACCTTGGCTGCCAATCCCGCCCGCAAACGGGCTTCGTCCATCTGCACCAGGCTCTTGTCAAGCAATGCAATGGCTGCATGCATGACGCCATGAATCGCCGGGAAGCACGCCAGAACCTGCTCACGGGCTCGCTCCAACGCAAGCCGATCGGTCGCATCAGCAGCGATATACAACGGCATCGGACCGAAAGCAGCCAAACGCGCCTGGGCGTGCTCGATGGTTTCATCACTGACACGCCGCCCAATCCAGACGATATTCGCCTGGTACTCGCGCACCATGTACTCACTCCAGGCCTGGCCGATACCACCAGCGCCACCGATGACCACATAGACACCGCCTTGACGATACAAAGGCGCGCGTTGATCGACGGATTTAATTTCAACGGGCAGCAATGTCTGCCGGAACCACTGACCCGAACGCCATGCAAGCGCGTCGCCTTGAGCATCGTAGGGCAGATGAAAAATATGCTCGATCGGCCACGGTTCTGCACTCGGCAGGTCCAGCAAACGAATTTGCCAACGCCGGAATTCCTTCGCCATCGACCCTACGAAACCATGCACACCCGCATGCGCTGGTGCCACCGCGTCCTGCCCATGGACGGCCTGCGTCTGACACGTCAATACGGTCCAGTTCAACGAGCGCTGGTTGAATCCGAGCGCCAGCAGGGCTTTTACGAGACGAAAGCCAAGCACGATACCTTGTTGCTGCGCCAGGATAAGGGCCTCATCGTCATGAGTCTGTGCTTCGATCTCCCCGACACCGACAATCCATACGAGGTGGTCAATCTCGCCATGCGTGCGGAGTCGTTCTTCGATATCGGCGATTTGCGCAACCTGTGGCAACACAAGCACAGCCGATTCCGGAAACTGGGCGAAAATCGCTTCTCGCTGCGCAGGTGTGCCACCCAAGATCAATACTCGTTCGGTCGACACGGACTGACGCACTGGTTTCGGGGAATTCACCACGTCCCAGACCGGCGTCAAGAGCAGTTCCGTTTCAGATGCAGCCGACTCTCGCGCTTCCAGCCGCACGCTCTTGTCATGCAAGGCACGCGTGCTGAACTGCGTGAATCGCACGCACACCACACCCTGCTCATCACACAGGTCGATATCGAGCCGTAGCACCGCATCGCCTGCTTGGCTACCAGCGCTATAGCGCACGATGGCCCACATCGCGATCGTGCATGGCGCCCGCGTTTCCAACGCACCCAAGGCAAAAGGCATCATCAGCGTCATGCCACCGGCTTGCGCTGCCGCGCCCATTTGCAGACCCAGCGTTGCTTGCAAGGCTGCGTCCAGCAAGCTGGGATGCAGTACATAGCCATCCATCTCTACCGAAGCGGGAAGTGTGATCCGCGCCAGGACTTGCTCGTGCCCGACGAATAGTTCGCTCAGGCCCTGGAATCCCGGGCCATAGTGCAAGCCCATCTTTTCGAACTGGGCGTAACACGCTGGAGCATCCCAGCGCGCCTGCGCGCATTGCTCGCGCAACGCCGCCAGATCGTACGTCGCGGAGGCTCCCAGCGTTTCCTCGCGGTCAACCAAGGCCACGCCCTGGCTGTGTACCAAAGCTTCACCACCGTCACCTTCGCTATAGATCTCGAAGCCGATCTCGCCGGTTTCTTCGGGATAGAGCGCGATATGCAGCGTCAGCCCGTCGCCCCCCACGGCGATCGGTCGTACCCACGCCACGTCGTTCAATGCAATACGACCCGCTTCGCCGAGCACCTCGCTAGCAGCGCGGCGCGCCATTTCCAGTTGCGCCACGCCCGGCAAGACGCCGGCACCCTGCACCACATGATCGCTCAGGAAGAATTCGTCGCCGCTCAAGTACGTGCTGAAGCGCAGCCCGGCCACGTCCGAGGTATTCCGGTGCAGCAGCGGGTGCAAGACCGTGCCAAGGCCGGACGCGATAGCCGGCTGCGCCGAACTCGTCTGCACCCAGTAACGCTCGCGCGCGAACGGGTATGTGGGCAGGCTGATACGCCGCGGTCGACCGGCGCCATACAGGCGCTGCCAGTCGAAGGCCAGCCCCTTCACCCACAAGTCCAGCAACTTGCCGTACTTGCCCTTCGCGACCCATGCCTCGACGATGGTGGCCATGTCCTCGTCAGACAGCGTGGCCAAAACGTCCTTGTTGCGTTTGACCTGGCCCCGATACAACTCGTCGATGGCGGTATCGCCAGACAGATAGGCACTCAGTTTCTCGCGCAGCTCGTCCAGCGAGCTCACCACCAACCCCAGCCGCTCCTCCATCGCCTCACGCCCGACCTGCAGCGTGTAGGCCAGATCGGCCAGTGCGATGTCGGTATCCGACGTGATGGCGTGCAACAACTGCTGCACCTGTTCACGCAGCCGATCGTCATGACGCGCCGACAGCACGATCAGTGCAGGGCCGTTCGTTACTTGTGGCGCGACCGGCGCGACGTATTCCTCGATCACCACATGCGCATTCGCACCGCCTGCACCAAACGAAGAGATGCCCGCGATCCGCGGGCCTTCCCGCTTCACGCCATTCACCTCCACCATCGGCCGCGGCCACGGCGCCAGCGCCTGCTGCACCACGAATGGCGTGCCCTCAAAGTCGATATTCGGATTCAGAACACTCGAATGCAGGCTGGGTACCAGCTGCTGGTGTTTCAGCTGCAGCAATACCTTGGTCACCCCGGCAATGCCGGCCGCACTCTCGCAATGGCCGATGTTCGACTTGGCCGAACCGATCGCGCAGAACTGCGTATCCTGCGTCCAGTTCCGGAACGCCTTCGATAGCCCGGCGATTTCGATCGGATCGCCCAGACTGGTCCCGGTGCCGTGTGCCTCGATATAGCTCACCGCCCGTGCATCGATCCCACTCTCGCGCAGTGCCTGCTCGATCACCTTCGCCTGCGCGTTGGGATTGGGAACCGTATAACCGTTGGTCTTGCCGCCGTGATTGATCGCAGTGGCCTTGATCACGCCGTAGATGTGATCGCCATCGGCCTTGGCCTGCGCCAACGGTTTGAGCAGCACCGCGCCCACACCCTCACCGGGCACATAGCCTTCGCCGCCCTCGCCGAAGCTCTCGCAGCGGCCCTTGCCGGAGATGAACTTGCCTTGCGCCAGCATCAGGTATTTGTTCGGGTGCACCGACACGTTCACACCACCGGCGATCGCCACCGCACAGCCGCCGCGCTGCAGGCTCTGGCAGGCCAGATGAATCGCCGTCAGTGACGACGAGCACATCGTGTCCAGGGCCAGGCTTGGACCGTTGAAGTTGCAGTAGTACGAAATACGGTTCGCGATCGACGCCGCGCTATTGAGCATCGAAAGGTTGTTTCCCCTGGCTTGCTCTTGCGCGCCGTACAGCTGGTACTCCTCGTACATCACGCCGACGTAGACGCCGACGCTGCTGTCCTCGGCCACATTGTCCCGGGTGTAGCCCGCGTCTTCCAGCGTGGCATGCACGCATTCCAGGAACAGCCTTTCCTGCGGGTCCATCAACTCCGCTTCGCGCGGCGAGATATTGAAGAACAGCGGATCGAACAGATCGACACCCTCGATAAAGCCGCCCCACTTGCCATAGGTCTTGCCCGGCTTGGTGCGGTCCTTGTCGTAGTAGAGGTTGTAGTCCCAGCGTTCGGAGGGAATCTCGGTGATGCTGTCTTTGCCGCCACTCAGGTTGGCCCAGAATTGCTCAAGGTTGCCCGCCTGCGGATAACGACCCGACACGCCGATGATCGCGATTTCAACGACATCACTACTTATCATCCTCCGATTGAAGCGTTCGCCATCACCGGCTTGGCCGCTCATGTCCTGGAGACTGCGATGGCTCACACCAAAGCGAGGACGACGGCTCGTCATCACGGAAATGACAGATGATTCTTCATCACGTGATGGTGGTGCTTCCGGAACATCGCGCAGCGTTTCGCCCAACACCTCGCTCAAGTGGGCGCGGTGACTCTCCAGAAAATAATCAGCCAGCGCCGCAATGGTCTGGTACTCGAAAAGCAATGTCTTGGACAGTGGGCCGAACACTTGCTCCAAGGTTCGGGTCAAATCCATCACCAGGATCGAGTCGATGCCATAGGCCTCCATCTGCACCCGCGCATCGATGCTGTGAGCGGGACGTTTGAGCGTGCCCGACAACAATCGAACGAAATAGCGTATGGCTTTTTCTTGCAGCTCGTCAGACGGTGCATTCGATGCCGCATGCTCGAGTTTGGCCACTACGGCGATGGGCTTCGCCACAACAGACAAGCCGGACTTAAAACGATGTATCACGCCCTCGGCCACCAGCACCTGAGGTAGATCGCTCGCCACGGCCTGCACCAGAGCAGCACGACCACTGGCATCGCGTAGAGGAATCAATCCGCTCTGCTGCGTCATGCTTTGACGTGTAGCGGTATCAACCTGCATGCCGCCCTCTTCCCACAGCGGCCAGTTCACCGACAGCGTGCGCCCATGGCGTAGCCCTTGCGCCACCAATTCAGCACGGTGGTGTGCAAACGCATCCATGAAAGCATTGGCCGCCGCATAGTCGGCCTGACCTACGTTGCCAAGCGCGCCTGATGTGGACGAGAAGCAGATGAAACAATCCAGTGCCATGTCGCGACTGGCCTCATCCAGATTCAGTGTGCCGGCCACTTTGGCGCTGAGTACCTCATGCAGTTGCTGCCGTGTCTTCTTGATGATGAAGCTGTCGCGCAAGACACCAGCGCAGTGGATGATGCCGTCGAGGTTTTCAAACTCTTCCGGGATGCTTTGCACAAGATGCGTCATAGCAACCACATCGGTGACGTCGATCGCGTGGTAGCGCACCGCCGCGCCCAGTATTTCCAGTTGGCGCATGCCGGTCTGAATGTTTTCGTTCAGTGCTGTGCGCCCGGTCAGAATCAGGGTTGCACCCTTGACTTCGCGTGCGATCTCGTGAGCGAAGATCAGACCGAGGCCGCCCGCGCCGCCAGTAATCAGGTACACGCCTTGTGTTTTCCACGGCGAAGCAACATCGAGCGACAATGGCCGTTCGGCCCAAGCGCCCACCTTACGCACACCGGCGGCGTAACGGACGGACGCCGCCGGGCTGTCGCGGTTTTCCAATAGCGCCTGCACCACGTTCTGACCGGACTCGACGCTGATCACCTGACCAACGATGCGCGGATTTTCCAGTTGCGCCGTACGCAACATGCCGCCCAATCCCGCCATCGTCTGGTCGATGCCATGGCTTGGCACAACCAACTGGATCAGATGCCGTCCCGGTTGGCTGCTCAGTGATTGAATCTGCTCCAGCAAGGTGCCAGCGGCTGATTCATAGCGCTGCGCCAACGAGTCGCCCGTGTCGATATCAATGCATACGGCACTCAACAGCCCCGCCTGGACGTCGACTGACGTCGCACCGAGGTTTTCCGATCCACCGCATAGCAATACAAGATGTTGCGCATAGCCTGACGCGCTGCCAGCGACCGCCGGCTGTGCAGTCCAATTGAGGTGGAACAGTGCTGTGCGTACCGGCTCGCCGGATTCCGTCTGTGCAGCGGCGCGCGCGCAAAACTCGCCGAGGCGTACACAGACCAATCCGATTTCGTTGCACAAGTCGATGTCGAATTTTTGCAGTGCATCCCCTGCCGCATTACCGGCGCTGCGCCGTATCACCGCCCACATGTTCTCGGTGCAGGGAACCAGTACCTCGAGCGATTTCAAGGCGAAGGGAAGCATCAATCCGGCTTCACCCAATCCGCCTGCATCCTCGGCTTGAAAAGCGATAGCCGCTTGCAACACCGCATCGAGCATACTGGGATGAAGGACGTAGCCTTCTTGCAGCGATTTCAGCGAATCCGGCAGTGTGATCCGTGCCAGTGCCTGTCCCTCTCCGATGAACAGCTCACTCAAGCCACGATGGCCAGGACCATAGCTCAAGCCCATCCGGTCAAACGCGGCATAACATGCCTCCGCACTTAGCCGCGTTGGCGCATAGCGCAGACGCATCGCGGCAAGATCGTGCACCACCGCTACGTTCGACTGCGCATCCGCCACGGTAACTACCGAGCCTTGGCTATACACCGTGCCCTCGTCGCCACCCGCATCGTCGTAAAGCTCGAAACTGAATTCGCCGTTGCCTTCCGGGAACAGCGCGATATGCATGTCCTTCGGTTCGGACGCGACCACGATAGGCCGCAGCCACACGATGTCTTTCAAACGGTGTTGACTCGTGCCGATGACAGCTTGCTCTGCCGCATAGCGCGCCATTTCCAGTTGTGCCGCACCCGGCAGGGTAGGCTCTCCTTGCACGACGTGGTCGGCGAGGAAAAATTCCTTCCCGGTAAAGCGACTACTGAACCGTAGCCCAGAGACGTTCGATGTATTGCGATGCACGAGCGGATGGATGGCTGCTTGCGATGAAGTCGATTCGGCTGATGGCTTCGCCTCTACCCAATGTTTTTCTTTGACGAATGGATAGGTCGGGAGTGCAAGCCGGCGGCGCTTGCCCGCCTCGTGCAAAGCGGTCCAATCAAAGGCGTGTCCTTCGACCCATTTTGCGGCGACTGCCTGGAGATCTCCGCTGACAAGCGGCGTGGTCAGCGAGCTATCACGCTCCGCCACATCGGCTGCCTGCGCCAACACCTCGGCCGAAAGCTGTCCGGTAAAAATGTCACTCGACGCGGATGATGAGGCCAGCCAGTTTTCAAGCCGTGCTTGCAGCGTTTCGAAGGAGTCGATCACCAGCGCCAGACGCGCTGCCATGGCCTGCCGTCCGACTTGCAGGGTGTAGGCCATATCCGCCAAATCGGCACGGCGAACATCAGGCGACGCAATAGCCGCAAGCAGTTGATGCACGCGTTCGCGCAGCACCGATGCCGTCTTGCCTGACAGCACAATCAGCACAGGCGACTGATCGGGTGGGGGCACAGCCGTTAGGCCGTTGCCCTCACGGGATGTCTCACCCTCAGCTTCGACATATTCCTCGACCACGACGTGGGAGTTCACGCCACCAAAGCCAAAGGAACTGACACCGGCGCGACGAGGGATGGCCTGTCCGCGTTCATCGACCAATGCCGGCCACGGCTGCGCCGTGTCGACAATAAAGAACGGGCTGTCATCCAGCGTAATGCGTGGGTTGAGCTTTTGGTAATGCACGAGCGGCGGAAAGGCCTGGTGCTGCATGCACAAAATCGTCTTGATCAAGCCCGCCACGCCAGCGACCGATTCCAAGTGACCGATATTGGTCTTGACGCTGCCGATACCGCAGGAATGTTCGTTCAATACCTCCCCACGATCGGCGGCAACGCGAGCGAACGCCATTTTCAGGCCTTCCACTTCGATCGGGTCACCCTTGGGCGTACCTGTCCCGTGCGCCTCAACATAACCGACGGTACTGACGGGCACATTCGCTTGACGCAGGGCCTCGGCGATCACGTTCGATTGTGCGGTAGATCCTGGATAGGTCACCGTGCGTGCGCGGCCACCGTGATTCACAGCCGTGCCGCGCAATACTGCGGCAATTCGGTCTTTGTCCCGAATCGCCTTATCGAGTGGTTTGATCAAGACCATGGCCGCGCCTTCACCTCGGACATAGCCGTTGGCGCGCTCGTCAAAGCTCTTGCAACTGCCGTCCGGCGACAACATGCCGGTCTTGGAAAATGAAATGAAATGGGTGGGGCTGCACAACACGCTCACCCCGCCCACCAGGGCGTAGTCGCACTCGCCGCGACGGACGGCATGGGCCGCTTTGTGCAGCGCGACCAACGAGCTCGAGCATGCGGTATCGATCGGCATGCTCGGGCCATGCAAATTAAAGAAATGCGAGATCCGGTTCGGAATGAGCGCTGTATGCGTCCCGGTGGAGACATGCCCCTCGATCGCATCGAGCGCATGTCTCAGATGATCTTCATAGTCGAAATTGAACACACCGATATAGACACCGGTGTTGGTACCGCTGAATGTCTTGGGGTCGTAGCCAGCGTCCTCCATGCATGCCCAGGCCTGCTCCAGCATGATCCGCTGCTGCGGGTCCATCACCTCCGCTTCGCGTGCCGAGACACCGAAGAAATCCGAATCGAAATGCTCTACGCCATGGATAAATCCGCCCCACTTGCTGATGGACTTGTTTTTATCCCGCACATCGGCCGAATAAAAAGCATCCTTGTCCCATCTGTTTTCCGGGATCTCGCCGATGCTGGACAAACCGTTGCACAGGTTTTCCCAGAACTGGCCATAGTTGTCGGCGCCGGGAAAACGGCAAGCCATCCCGATGATGGCCATATCCTCGCTGTCGCGATGATCGACAGCAATAGGATCATTCCCTCCTTCACCAACAGATTGCGATGGGCTTTCCTGGGGCAGAATCTGACCGGCATTCATGATCGTGCATATCCTGTGGTGTGTTCTTTCGGATGCTGCTTCAACCAACCTGATGAGCTTCTAATCTCACTACTTTGAGAATTTCTGGCCTGACGCAAACGTAGCGCCTGGAAAAACGGACGTGCCATGGTGGAATGGAGCAAACGCTGCAGCTTGAAGTGCCGCGTCTGCTTGAGTGCTTGATACGTGCCACCAACGCCTTGATCGTCCGGGATCACACCATGGACGATTGAGGTTCGACGCTAATCAGGCCAGCCCATTCCAAACTGCCTTTTCAGCCATCGAGGAAACGGGCAAAGGACCGTGTCAAATGCTCCGCCGTGGCATCCATGATCTTGATCGCAATGTGATCAACGTGCCGCTTGCTCCAATGCTCCAACTCCGTCCCTTTGACCCACTGATTGAACGAGCCCAATGCCGGGCCTGTCTGGATCTGATAATTCACACGATCGTCGCCTTTGCCTTCCATGGCAATACGAGTGCTGTAGGCAAAGTACCAGCGAAACACCAATGCCATCTTGTGCTTCGCATTTGCCTCGGCTTTCGCAATTTCGTGCTCAAGATTTACCGATCTGAAATAACTTGCTGTCTCGTGCCAGATCTCATCAAATGTCTTCTTGAAGAACGTGCCTTCCAACTGCTTCCGGGTACGCGTTGGTATATCGTCCAGACTGTCGTAATGGCGATAAAGCGAGAGCAATTTATTCGCCCGCGCAGGAAAGAAGACGGACTTCTTCAACACCTGAACCTGTGCCCCCAGTTCAAACATATCCCCCGCGGGTGCATATTCGGTGTCTTGGATATCCATTTCCTGCAACATCGATTTTCCGTCCGGGCTCATACCCGCTTCCACGGTGCATTGGTTGATCGAGCCGGTCAGGATGAAATCCGCGCCAAGCAGGAATGCCGCGGCCGCCGCTTCCGGCCCGCCGATGCCGCCGGCCAACCCCATGCAAATTGGCTCCGCATAACCATACGTCCGTTGTATCTCGTCACGAAGCCGAAGTAACGGCGGCAGCATCACCGCGGCGATGCCCCCATCGGTATGACCGCCGGAGTCGGCTTCGACGCAGATGTCGTGACTGAGGGGGACTTTTTGCGACCACTCGGCCTGCTGTGGTGTTATCAGCTGTCGCTCGAGCAACTTCTGCACCATGGCGACTGGCGGCGGACTCATAAACGCCTTTGCTACTTCAGGGCGCGATACCTTGGCTACGACGCGATGGTCGCAAACGATCTTATCGTGCGAAGTAATACGCAACCCCTGCAAGCGAAACCGGATCAGCCCCTGGGTCATTTGCATGAAGGCGGCGGCCTCGACGCTCTTGATCCCGTATTTGAGATACAGAGCCACCACCGCATCTTCTTGCGCGGGGTATTCATAGTTCGCCAACAAGTTCATGCCATAGGGCTGACCGGCCGTGAGCTCGCTTTGGATGCGAACGATGTTCGCCTCAATCTTGGCGAGCGACAGACCGCCCGCGCCGAAAAAACTCAAGAAGCCCGCCTTGCCCATCTTGATCACCAAGTCGGCGGAGGCCACGCCGCGATACATCCCTCCCGCCATATAGGCGTACTTCAAACCAAAGCGCCGTTGAAACACCGCGCTGCCCAGCGCCGTCGCCGCCACCCGAAGCGGCACCTCGCTACTCGCTATTGAATCTATCTCGCGAAACGCTTCTGCTGCATTCGCCACCAAGCCGCTCGCGTTCCGCATCGTCTCGCCTTCACCGTGCATGACCTTACTTGTATCTAAGTCATCCGCAGACTGAGTAATCGACGCATCATCAACAATCGGTGTCTCCTTGGCTCGTATCTCCAACACCATTTTCGAAAGTACGTTCGCTCCCATTTCATGGAACTCAACCTCGCCTCTCCCCATCAAATAGCGAATCGAATCCACCCACTGCACCGGAGCTGCAATTTGCCTGGCTAGCGTCTCCGCTATACGCGATCGATCGTAAGGACGTGCCGTCACATTCGCGATCACCGTGACCTCGGGTGTCGCAAAGGAGAATTGCTGCAGGAATTGGCCAAACTCGGCTTGTGCCGATTGCATGTGGCGGGAATGGAATGCTGCACTGACATTCAACATCACACAGCGCAATTCCATTCGCGCAAATAGTTCAGCCGCCGCGGCGAGTGTGTCTTTCGTGCCAGCAATCACCGTTTGTGTGGGGGTATTGAAGTTCGCGATGTCGATCTGATCAAGGTCATTGTCATTCAGCACTGCCCTGACGTCGTTGGCCGAAATGCCCAGCACCGCGGCCATCCCGCCACCGCTGGCCGCCCCCATCAGCTCTCCCCGCTTCTTGACAAGGCGTAGCCCCGTTTCGAAGGAGAACACGCCCGCCGCGAGCAAGGCGTTGTATTCACCGACGCTATGCCCAGCGAGGAAATCTGGCTGCCAATCGGTTTCAGCAGCGATCTGCAGCTCTCGCTGCCGGTAGTAATGCAGAGCATTGACCACAAACAAGGCAGGCTGGGTGTATTGCGTCTGCGACAAATGCCCTTGCAAGTTGTTCAGGCATAAATCCTCCAGCGAATAGCCCAGGATGTCCGATGCGCTTTTGACCTTTTCCGGAAAGAGTGGAAAGAGATCTTTACCCATCCCCTTAAACTGGGAGCCCTGGCCTGGAAAGATGATGGCCTTCATGTTGCGTGACTCCATGCTGCGCTTGCTCCGTGCGTGGTTGTCTTGATGGCCCGATTTCGCCGAGCCCATGTCTCGATCTATTTGCCGCGCTGGCGGCTGAGACATCGCCGTTAATTTGGTCAACCGGTCCATGTCTCCGCCGAACGGCGACATGATTGGATGAATCCGGGATGGTGAATCGACCGGTAACCCATATTTCAGGAAGGTCGCCATCGTTCCACCCGGACCGACATCGATATAGCGGTAACTGTCCTGTGATTCGATCAGGCCAATAGTTTGCAAAAAGAGGATCGGATCGCGCACGGCCAACCAGAAGTGACTGGTAGGCAAGGAGTGCCACAGCTTGCTGGTAGCGCAACAAGCGATGGGAACATTGCCCTGCCGAAGTTGAAGCGTGCGCAGGGATCGCTGATGAGGCTGCTCAGCGGCGTCAATCCAGCGTGAATGAAAGGCGAACTTGACGGCGAGTCGCTGGAACGCCATGCCATGTTGGCGGAGATAGGATTCCACCACTGCCACGTTCGGTTCCGGTAACGAGATCACCGAATGGGTAGCAAAGTTGCGCACTCCAAGCTCACAGAGCGCGAGCAATTCAGGTGTGAGATAGCGCTCCGGTTCACCAATCACCGCGATCATGCATCCAGGTTCGCAATGCGCTTCCAGCGCAATCGCCTGCTCGATCACTGTGAGCAACGCGTCATCCGAATCGATGCAACCTGCCACGACAGCCGCTGCGAATGTACCCAGGCTCGCGCCAAGAACCATGTCGGGTTGCACGCCAGCGTCGATCAGCGACTTCGCCAGCGCATATTCCACCATGAAGATCGCGGGGTGACTGTGCAAAAGGCGAGTGAAAGGGATCTCTCTGTTGTTGCGTTCTGCAAACAGCGTGGTCAATACCGATTCGCCGCAACGTTCACGCATCACGCGATCCGCGTGTTGCATGGTGGCCCGAAAGCACGCATCGCGCTCAAATAGCTCCCGGCCCATTTGAAAATGGTGTGAGCCCTGTCCTGAAAAAAGAAATACGGTTTTCATTTGCGCATACGCGAAGAGATCCCATGGCTCGTGCGTGCCATGCAGCACACAGATTCCGGGCCATCATTCCGCCTTGAAATCACGCGACCCGCCCTTGCATAAATGAATTGGCGAATTGAAAATATATGACGGACCTTGCAAACAGCCGCCTGAGGCGTGCATGCAAACTGGCGCATGACGTGCAAAAACACGCGCAAAGGAACATCCGATGCTCATCTAGTAGCATGTCAATTACCCAGGATAGGATGCCGTTGTTTTATTTCATTTCGCCGCTCGCAACGCGGCTAATTGGACTGGCTGGACTCCATCTGCACACGCAGCGAAAGTGGGCGCATATCGGTCCATACGTCGCGAACGAATTCAAGACAGGATTCTTTTGAACCCTGCTTGCCTGCTTTCTCCCACCCTTGTGGCACGGCCTTATTCATTGGCCAAATCGAATATTGCCCATCTTGGTTTACAACCACTTCATACATCGCTTCTGACTGACTCGAGCTGATGGACATGAATGTTCCCCCACAAAAAGAAAAGTGCGATCGTCGTTACATTTCGACTAACGATTAACGCTCACAGCATGAAAAAGATGACTCGTACAAGGCGTTGGTTGCGGACCGACCAACCCATGCGATTTGGGATTTAACTTATTCACCCAGAGTTGTTCCTTACTCCATATGACGTCCGCGATCTCGGTGCGTAAGTCGCGAAACTGACGCCGAGCGACGACAATACATATCGAGTGGCGGAGGGATCCTGGATATAGGGCGACTTGGAATGCCGGATACACTTCATTTCGCCGAGACGTTGACGCGTTCGAAGGAATGTCCCGTCTTGTTCGCTTGAGTCGCAGCTCACCCCGCCACGTGCCATTGCTGCGTGGCCCGACCCGGAGCACAACTTGCCATCCGTGCAACGCCGGAAACGAACTGACTGTCCGCGTTTCCGCTGCACCGAGCGTGACAATCCTGAAGCTGCCGACGAATTAACACCCACCTTCTCCATGTGTTGCTCCAACCCGAACCCCTGGCTCAGCAGCACTCATCGCCTCGTGAACAATGAGTGTGTTTATTCCTTCATCTTCCCCAACACATGTTGCTTCGACCGACGCTTGCATCCGTCCAATCCAATGCAATTTCGTCTATCGCCAAACCTTCTGACATGAGGCGATCATGCGTTGGGTTGTCGACCGAGTCTTGAATCTATCATAGGGAAGTGCAACTCGCTGAGACTGCTGGAAAGCATTTCCGATGCGATGAAGACTCAGAAAACGTGAGAACTCACGCTTCAAATTCTTCACCAGCTCAATCGGCTCGGTCAGAATTTCCTCGTTGCAACCATCAAACTCGACCGCACCTAAGTGAGTCACCAGTGGCACGACAAATTCTTGAACGGCACTTTACGCGCGTCTGCCAACGTTTCGAGCAAGGAGCGGCTGTGATTCATCAGCGAGATACTGCATCGATCTTTGCGCTGATTGAAGTGCCGCGAGAAAATACTTGACGCAAGTAATTTCGCTAGCAAAGCGCAATTCCAACCGTTTCAGGCAACCTCGTGCGCATGCTTGGCAGCTATCGCAAAATCGCCGCGCACGTGGCGATACTTATGAGCACCGTCGTACCGAATAGTGGACGGAGCGATCGTGTTCCATCCGCGTGTATCTTCTCCGCTTGCACGGCAATCCCCTAGCGTGACGGGAAGCCCAACCTGGCGTGCATGTCTACACGCAGCGCGTGGTGATCGCTGCCGAAAGGCTAGGTCATTGCCGAACATCCCGCACTTCGATCGCGAACACGCCAGCAGCTACACGATCTACGACTAACGGCATTACTTGTGTGCGGTGCAATGCAAACCGGTTATCCTGCGCAACGGTGCACCGTTCGCCTCATTGCCCGAGAGCTTCAAAAGTCATCTTGCTCAAGCAGCCGGGCAGCAACCGTGAGATGGTCGAGATTCTTGTCTTGATGTTGCATCACGACGAGTCCGCCGTTGCTCACAGTAGAAGCATTACCACCACACCAGGCACCAAAGTATCCAGTGCCAGTGAGATCGTCACCCGATCATCGTCCACCAGCAGGTCAACCAAGCGCAGCGAAGCCGGGTAGCTCAGCACAGGTTCGCTTTCGGCCAAGCAAACGTCTATTGAGCCCAGATCGTCGCTCAGTCCCTGGCCAGTCGCCTTCAGTACGGCTTCCTTCCGCGTCCAGCACCGCTTGAACAATGCCAGCTGCCGGTCAGGGGCCGCCTGGTCGATGCTTTGGCGTTCGGCTGGGTGGGTCGTGATAGCCAGCAAATCGCGATAATCCTGCAGGTGCTCGAAGGTTTCAACGTCTATACCGATTAGTGCACTCCGACTGATGGCGCAGGCAACCCAACTACCCGAGTGGGACAAATTGTAGGACGGGCAACCGGGCAGGAATGGCTTGCCATGGCGACCAAGTGAGAAGGCTGACGGCAGCGAAACGCCCATCGGACGAACAAGATGGTGGATGATCGTACGGCCCAGGACGAAGTTGTGGCGATCACGGGCTCGTCGAAAGCGCTCAGCGCGCTGATGATCCTCATCCGCAAGCAGGCGTTCGTCGGCAAATACACTCGCCTCGTACAGGATCACCACGAAGGCGAGCCCCTGCGCCAACGCCTGGTCGCAGGCCCGTCGGGCGTCCTGCCACAACCCGACGCGCACGGTGTTGACAGTAGTGAATATCCTGAATGTCGTGTCGCTTGCCTGAGCGGTATCGAGTTTACTCATGATATGGATATCGTGAAGCCCGCTCACCGAAAGCAGGCAATGAATAGCATGAAGCGAAATCTGTAATCAGCCCTTGCCGTTGCATATCCCTCAGACGGAAATGTGCCATTGGACATCACGTTACTGATCCGACAGTCGAAAATTTGAGGCACTCGTTTCGCACGCTGATGGAACTCGCTCAACTCGCAACATCGACGAATTCAAACTGCACTATTTGCGGCTTGATTTCCATAAGCGAGAAATTACGTCGCAACTCATTAATTCGAATGTCGAAATATATTGCAGAACAGTCAAACGACGCCGATTTGAAGTGCATCCTCTGCAAAATGCGGCTGCTGGAATAAAAGCGCAATGGACGATGCCGCCTCGCGACCGTCGTAAACCGCGCGAACCACCAGATCCGCGCCGCGCATATTGTCGCCACCGGCAAACACTTTCGGGTGGCTCGTCTGGAACGGCAGCCGGCCGTCGTGCCCTGCAAGAATGCGGCCACTGCGATCGCGTTCGATGCCGTATGCATCGCACCACGCCGGCGGGCTGGCGCGGAAGCCGAAAGCCTGAATCACCACGTCGGCGAGCAGCTCCTTCTCGCTGCCTTCGACGTTGCGCAACTGCACGCCGCCCTTGCCATCGTCGACCAGCTCGGTGGTGACGACCTGCACCGCGCGCACTTTATTGTCTTCGCCGATCAGCGCGGTCGGCTGGCGATTGAACAGGAATTGCACACCCTCGTCACGGCTGGAACCAACTTCACGTCGTGAACCAGGCATGCTCATTTCATCGCGGCGATAAACGCAGGTCACCGAGGCTGCACCAAGACGTATCGCGGTGCGGTTACAGTCCATACCGGTATCGCCACCGCCGAGCACCACGACATGCTTGCCATTGAGGTCTAGCGCGGCCGGCACTGGTTGCTCATCGATCAGGCGGTCGACGTTGGCGATCAGGAATGGCAGCGCGTAGTGCACGCCATCGAGTTCCGCTCCGGGCAACTGGCCATTCACGAAGGTGTAGGCACCGGTGCCAATGAAAACCGCATCGTAGTCGGCGAGCAATTGCTCGAACGCGATATCGCGGCCGATCTCCACGCCGAGATGGAATTGCACGCCCATGCCTTCAAGCACATCGCGACGCGTCCGCACCACGCCCTTGTCGAGCTTGAACGGCGGGATGCCGAACGTGAGCAGACCGCCGATTTCGCGTTGACGATCGAACACGTCCGCCGCGATACCCGCGCGACGCAGGCGATCGGCGCAGGCCAGGCCCGCTGGGCCGGCACCCACCACAGCCACGCGTTGGCCGCTCTCGACCACGTGCGACATATCCGGCCGCCAGCCCTGGCGAAACGCCTCGTCGGTGATCGAGCGCTCGATGCTGCCGATGGTGACCGCGCCAAAGTCGCCCTGCTCCAGGGTGCAGGCACCTTCGCACAGACGATCCTGCGGACATACGCGGCCGCAGATTTCCGGCAGCGGATTGGTTTCGTGCATCAAGGTGGCCGCTTCGAACAGCCGACCTTCCTCAACGAGCTTGAGCCAGTTCGGAATGTAGTTGTGTACTGGGCAGGCGTTTTCGCAATACGGGTTGCCGCAGTCGATGCAGCGCCCGGCCTGCGTGCTGGCATCGGTCGAGGCGAAGTCGCCGCTGATCTCGCCGTAGCCGAGCACACGGATGGCCACGGGCACGGTACGCGGCGGCTGTCGCGGTAAATCCATGAAACGGAATAGCTTGTGGCTCACGCGGCTCTCCGCAGTTCATCGGCCAGTGCGGCCAGGCTTGCCGCCTTCGGCTTGACCAGCCAGAAGCGTTGCAGCAGGCCACGGAAATCACCCAGTAAGTGTTTTGCCCAGGCGCTGCCGGTGTGTTCGGCGTGCTGCGCGATCAGTCCACGCAGATGCTGCATGTAATTCTCCATACCCTCGGGCGAAATACGCACGATGTCGACCAGCTCATGGTTGTAGCAATCGACGAAGGTACGCTGTAGATCGAGGACGTAGGCGAAGCCGCCAGTCATACCCGCGCCGAAATTCAGGCCGCAAGCACCGAGCACAGCAACGACGCCGCCGGTCATGTATTCGCAGCAGTGGTCGCCAGCGCCTTCGATCACCGCCAGCGCACCGGAGTTGCGCACACCGAAGCGTTCGCCCGCACGTCCCGCCGCAAACAGTTCGCCGCCGGTGGCACCGTACAGGCAGGTGTTGCCGAGGATCGACGCATCCTGGCTGGCGAAGGGCGACTCCGGTGGCGGCCGCACGATGATGCGTCCACCGGTCATGCCCTTGCCGACGCCGTCGTTCGCTTCGCCCGTGAGTTCGATCTGCACGCCACCGGCATTCCACGCGCCGAGGCTCTGGCCCGCTGCGCCATCGAGCTTCAAGATGATCGGCGTCGCGTCCATGCCGTGATCGCCATACAGGCGAGCGATGTCGCCAGACAATCTCGCACCGATCGCGCGATCGGTATTGGCAATGGCGTAATTGAAGGTCGCGCTCTGTCCGCTGGTCACCGCCTCGTCCGCGTCGGCGCTGATGCGCGAGGCCAGTGCGGCCGGATCACGCATCGGATTGCGCGCCATCACGCAGGCGCTGTCGACATCGACGCCGAGTCCGTCATTGGAAATCAGCGGCGACAGATCGAGCTGGCGCTGCACCGCCGTGCTGCCTTCGGCCTGGGTCAGCAAATCGCTGCGGCCAACCAGCTCACCAAGGCTGCGCACGCCGAGCGCAGCCATGTGCAGGCGCACGTCTTCGGCGACGAAGCGGAAGTAGTTCATCACCATCTGCGGCAGGCCGATGAAGTGATCCTTACGCAGCCGCTCGTTCTGCGTGGCCACGCCGGTGGCGCAATTGTTGAGATGGCAGATGCGCAGATATTTGCAGCCCAGCGCGACCATCGGGCCGGTGCCGAAGCCGTAGCTCTCGGCGCCCAGCATCGCCGCCTTGATCACGTCGAGGCCGGTCTTCAGGCCGCCGTCGGTCTGCAAGCGCACGCGACCGCGTAGGCCGTTACGGCGCAGCGTCTGCTGCACTTCGGCCATGCCAAGCTCCCAAGGCGTCCCGGCGTACTTGATCGAGGTGAGCGGGCTGGCGCCGGTGCCGCCGTCGTGGCCGGAGATGGTGATCAAATCCGCGCCGGCTTTCACCACACCGGCGGCGACGGTACCAACACCCGCGTGCGACACCAGCTTTACCGAGATCAGCGCAGTCGGATTCACTTCCTTCAGATCGTGGATCAGCTGGGCCAGATCCTCGATCGAATAGATGTCGTGATGCGGCGGCGGCGAAATCAGGCCGATGCCCGGCTTGGCGAAACGCAGCCGCGCAATGGTCTCGTCGACCTTGTGGCCCGGCAGCTGACCGCCTTCGCCGGGCTTGGCGCCCTGCGCGATCTTGATCTGCAGCACTTCGGCATTGATCAGATAGGTCGGCGTGACGCCGAAACGACCCGACGCCACCTGCTTGATCTTCGACATGCGCTCGGTGCCATAGCGCGCGGGATCTTCACCACCTTCGCCGGAATTGCTGCGACCGCCGAGGCGATTCATCGCCGTGGCGAGCGCCTCGTGCGCTTCGGGCGACAGCGCGCCGAGTGACATGCCGGCGGAATCGAAACGTTTGAGTATCGCCTCGACCGGCTCGACCTCGTCCAGCGGAATCGGCTCACCAATACCGTGCGGCAATAACAGGTCACGCAACGCCGATGGCGGTCGTGAATCGACTTGCTGCGCGTAGCGGCGATAGTCGGCCATTTCGCCCGTGCGCACCGCGTGCTGCAAGGTATCGATCACGTCGGGGTTGTACATGTGGTACTCGCCGCCATAGACGAACTTGTACAGGCCGCCGGCGTGCAGCGGCTTGGCCTCGTTCCATGCTTCGGCCGCGAGCAGGCGCTGATCGTTCTGCAGTTCGGCAAAACCCGCGCCGCCGACGCGTGACGGCGTGCCGGGGAAGCACAGCGCCACCACTTCCGGCGCCAGCCCGATGATTTCGAACAGCTGCGCACCGCGATAACCGGCGACAGTGGAAATGCCCATCTTCGAAAGAATCTTCAGCAGGCCTTTGCGAATGCCGCGCCGATAGCTGCGACCGATCTCACGCTGGTTGCTGTCGCCGCGATGGATGTGCCCATCACGACCGAGCTCGAACAGACTCTGATACGCCAGCCATGGATAGATGGCGGTCGCGCCGAAACCGATCAGGCAAGCGAATTGATGCGCGTCGCGCGCCGTGGCCGTCTCCACCAGCAGATTACATTGGCAGCGCAGGCCGCTCTCCGTCAGGTGCGCGTGGATCGCTCCCACCGCGAGCAGCGCATGCGCCGGGAGGGTCTTTTTGTTCGGGTAGCGATCGGTGATGAAGACCATGCCGGCGCCAGCGCGCACGCCCTCTTCGGCCTCACGACAAAACCGCCGCAGCGCCGCTTCGAGCCCTTCACTGACCGGATAGCAAAGGTCGACCTGTACGGTGCCTTTGACATACTGCGGCAACGCCAGAATCTGGCGCAGTTTGCGCTGCGAACAGATCGGCGAATTGAGCAAAATCTGCTTGGCGTTTTTTGCCGACAGCTCGAAGATGTTGCCCTCGGCGCCGATCTGCGTCATCAGCGACATCACCAGTAGCTCGCGCAGCGGATCGATCGGCGGATTGGTGACCTGCGCAAAGCCTTCACGGAAGCGGTCGAATAGCGGCCGCACCTGACGCGACATCGCTGCCACCGGCGTGTCGTCACCCATCGAGCCGGTTGGCTCGGCCTCGGTTTCGGCCAGCACCTTGAGCACGGTTTCGCGTTCTTCGCGGCTGAGCCCGTAGAGCTTCTGCCAGCGATGCAGTTCGTTGGCTGGCAGCGGTTCGGCCGCCAGGCTGGGATCGATCAGATCGGATTCGAGATACGTGATGCCCTCGCGCAACCACTGCTGGAACGGCGCGCGTTTGCGGTTGATCGCGTCGATGTCGGCATCGAACAATAATTTGCCAGCGCGAAAATCAACCGCCAGCATCTGGCCGGGCCCGAGCCGACCCTTGCCGACGACTTTGGACGCGGACACATCCCAAAGGCCAGCCTCGGACGCGACGATCAGATGGTTGTCGTCCGACAACGCCCAGCGCGCTGGACGCAGGCCGTTGCGATCGAGCGCACAGGCAGCGTAATGGCTGCCGCACATCACCAGGCCGGCAGGGCCGTCCCATGGCTCCATGTGCAGCGCGTAGTACTCGTAGAAGGCGGCCAGATCCTCGTCCATATCCTCGCGCGCCGCGTAGGCGGGCGGCACCAGCACGCGCATCGCAGTGAGCATGTCGAGACCACCGGCCAGCAGCACTTCCAAGGCGTTGTCCAGGCTCTCGGAATCCGAGCCGGTCTGTCGCACCAGCGGGCCGATATCGCTCAGATCGACCAGCGGCGAATGCAGGATCGCTTCGCGCGCCTGCATCCAGCGGCGGTTGCCCCGAATCGTGTTGATCTCGCCGTTGTGCGCGAGCAAACGGAAGGGCTGCGCCAGCCGCCACTGTGGCGAGGTATTGGTGGAAAAGCGCTGGTGGAATACCACCGCGTCACTCACCAGTGCGGGGTGACGCAGATCGTCAAAGACGTCACGCAGGCGGCCAGGGGCAGCCATCGCCTTGTAACCAATGACATGCGCGGAGAGCGTCACCACATAAAACTGCGCATCTTCCGCCAAAGCGGTCTCGGCACGACGCCGGGCGCGGAACAGCGCGCGCTCGAACTTCTCATCGTCCATGCCATCGCCAACGTTGACGAAGACTTGGTGCATGCGCGGACAGCTCGAAAAAGCCATCGGGCCGCAGGCGTCAGCGTTCACTGTCAGCTCGCGCCAGCCAGCCACGCTCAGTCCTTCTTCCACGATGTATTGCTCAAGCACCGCCGTAGCGTTGCTACCCGCCGGATCGAGAAACACCAGGCCAGCGGCAAAACGTTCGGCAACGGGAATATCCGCTTCCTTCGCCAATGCGCGCAGCCACGGCGCGGGAGTGTGAATCAATACGCCGCAACCATCGCCGCTGATGCCATCGGCATTGACGCCACCACGATGCGAAAGCTTGGCCAGTGCTTCGAACGCCGTATCGACCACCCACGCACTGGCGTGGCCGTCGATCTGCGCGACCAAACCAAACCCGCAGCTGTCGTGTTCGAAAGCCGGGTCATACAACGTAGTAGTAACTGACTGCGCCATCGGGCCTCCGCGGCAGATGGAATGACTGAGCGCACGAAGCCGGCGAGGTGGTAAGCGCCTTGGCTACGAACGGGGTTATCCCGACTAAAACACACTTGCTGCTAAGCGTCAAAGCATTTGGACGGCCATATGGCGCCGACATGGTGCGATTGAGAAGCAATTTGCCATCGCGCGATCGGCTTATCCTGATGATCGGGAGCAGGCTACGCTTCTTTAACAACGGCACAGATCCTCTGCTGATGCGGCCTGCGTGGGCATACCAGTTTGGCGAAGCCGCTCCCCGGTAGCTCGCTACCCACGCCCGGCTCGGTGATAATCGCCAGATGCCGCCAATCGCCCGCTTTGCCCGCTGCCTGTTCATCCAACGATCGTCCATCCCCGTGCTGCTTGTCGCCGCGGCGTTGGGCTGCACGCTCGCGGCACCTTCCGCGCAGGCACGGCAAGATGGCAAGACCGGTAGCGAGCAGGCTGACGCCAAGCAGAAACTGGCCGACATCCAGGCCAAGATGAACGCGCTGGCCAAGCAGCAGGCCGACACCGCCACCCGTCGCGACAGCGCCAATGCCGAACTGGCCAAACAGGCAACCGCACTGGCCACGGCAGCCCGCGCGGTTCACCAGACCGACACCGAACTGACTGCCAAGCAGAAACAGCTCGATGATCTGCAGCAGCAGCAGGCCACGCTGAAGCAGAGCCTGGATAGCCAGCACGCTGCCATCGGCGAACTGCTGCGTGCCACTTATGCGCTGGGTCAGGGTTCGGACCTGCGCCTGCTGCTGGGTGATGAAGACCTGGCACGCATCTCACGCGCGCTGATGTACTCGAAATATTTTCAGCAGGATCGGGTGCAGCGTGTTCAGCAACTGATGTCCGATCTGGCCAAGCTGCAGGAATTGCAAACCGCGATCAGTGCCGAACAACAGGCCCTGGAAGCTACCCGCGTGCAACGACAGCAGCAGGCCAAGACGCTGGCCCAGCAGCGGGCCGCGCAGCAGAAGCTGGCCGCCGAAACCGACGCGCAATACAAAGATCAAGCGCAGAAGCTGACCGTGCTGAAACAGAACGCACAGGCGCTGAACGAGCTGGTCGCCAAACTGCAGAAGGCAATCGACGATGCCGCGCGCGAAGCGCAGGCACAGGCGGCCGCCGCGCGTGAGGCGGCGCGTAAAAAGCATCCCGGGCAAAACCTGCCGCCACCGCCACTGGACGTCGGCAAGGCGACCGCCAATATCCGCGGCAATTTGCCATGGCCGGCCAGCGGCGTGGTCAACAGCTTCGGCAACGGCGTGCTGATCAAGGCGGCGGGCGGCAGCGAAATCCACGCGGTGGCACGCGGCCGGGTGATCTATGCCGGCTTTCTGCGTGGCTACGGGATGCTGCTTATCGTCAGCCACGGCAACGGCTGGCTCAGCATGTACGGTAATAACGAAACCCTGCTGCACGGGGTGGGTGACCAGGTCGAAGCCGGTTCAGCGATTGGCACCGCCAGCCCGACGACTGGCGTCAACACCGGCGTATATTTCGAATTGCGCCGGGACAACCAACCGGTCGACCCGCGTAGCTGGTTGAGCCAGCGCCGTTGACGCCAACAACATGCCATCGCAGGCTAGGATTATGCCGCTGATGAATTTCACCGGGCTCGAGCTGTCTCAATCCGGGTTATCTCAGTTTCCACTCTACTTTCCGTCGGACTGCGGTACGACGTTTATTTGTTTCACGGAGCCATTCCATGCGTCGTTCTTTCCGCGGCCAGATCGCCCTGCTGACGTCACTGCCCCTGCTGCTGGCTCTACCTTTTGCGCAAGCGCAGACAGCGCCTGCCGCCGATACCAGCGCGGCATCTCCGGCCGATATTCCCGCATCGGCAGGCACCACCGCCGCGCCCGCGAGTACAAGCTCCAGCCCCGATCAGGTCGACCTCGACGATATCCGCAATTTCAGCCGCGTCTACGAAGTGGTGAAACAGGCCTATGTGGAAAAGGTCGATGACAAGACGCTGATGAAGGCCGCGATCACCGGCATGCTCAGCGGGCTAGATCCGCACAGCGAATACCTCGACAAGGACGGCCTGGCCCAGCTCAACGAGGACACGACTGGCCAATACAGCGGCCTGGGCATCGAAGTGCTGCAGGACGACGGCGCGCTGCGGATCGTTTCGCCAATCGATGACACCCCCGCATCGCGCGCCGGCATCCAGGCCGGCGACACCATCGTCAAGATCGATGGCACCGTGATCAACTCGGAAAATATCGACGACATGTACGCCAAGCTGCGCGGCAAGCCGGGCAGCAAGATCGATCTCACCATCGTGCATGCCAAGAGCGACAAGTTGATCGATCTGCATCTGGTGCGTGAAACCATTGCGGTCAGCAGCGTCAAGGTGCGTGAGCTCGAACCCGGCTATGCCTATATCCGGATCAGCCAGTTCCAGGACGATACCGCCGGAGATCTCGACAAGAAACTTGGCGAACTGATCAAGAAGAACGGCCCGCAAAAAGGCGCCGTGCTCGACCTGCGCAACAATCCCGGCGGCCTGCTGACGGCGGCCGTCGCGGTTAGCGACGACTTCCTCGATAGCGGTGTCATCGTCAGCACGCGCGGCCGGCTGCAGGATTCCAATATGAGCTTCAGCGCGCACCCCGGCGACCTGCTCAACGGCGCATCGATGGTGGTGCTCACCAACAATGGCACCGCATCGGCCGCCGAAATCGTCTCAGGCGCGCTGAAAGACAATCACCGCGCCCTGCTGATGGGCCAGCGCACGTTCGGCAAGGGCGTGGTGCAGACCGTGCTGCCGCTGGACGCCGATCACGCCGTCAAGATCACCACCGCGCGCTATTACACGCCCAACGGCACCTCGATCCAGGCCGAAGGTATCAAGCCGGATATCGCACTAGCCGACCTCACGGTGAAAAAAGCCGACAGCCCTGCCTCGCTGATCAGCTCCGAATCCGACCTGCCCAATCACCTAGCCAACGAAAATGCCACCACCGGCGACGACATCAACAACGACGGCAGCGCCGATGACGCCAAACTGGCGACCGGTGACTACGCGTTATCGCAAGCACTTAATGTGCTGAAGGGCATTGCGTTGGGGCATGCGACCAGTTCGCGGCGCTGAGATAAAACTCCGCTATGCATTCTCATGATTTAGCCGTTCAAACGGCTAAATCATGAGCCACTCTCCATGAGAACTAGCGCTTGCCAGCCGGCAGTTCGGCGGTCGACCAGCCACCACCCAGTGCCTTGATCAATTGCACGCTGGCGCGTAGCTGGTTGGTGTTGAGCGTGAGCAGGCTACGCTGAGCGTCGAGTGCCGTGGTCTGGGCCTGCACCACGTCGAGGTAGCCGACAGCGCCTTCCTTGTAGCGTTCCATCGAGAGATCGACGGAGTGCTGGGCTGCATCGGCGGCGTCTTTCTGATCGGTTCTGGCCACACCGATGTGATCGATCTGGGCCAGATTGTCCTCGACCTGCGCGAATGCATTCAATGCCACACCGCGATAGCGCGCGCCTGCTTCATCGGTAGCAGCCTTGGCGGCGCGCACGCCGGCCTTGCGCTTGCCGCCGTCGAAGATCGTCTCGAACAGCGAGGGGCCGATCGCCCAGAAATGATTCGGCGCGGTGAGCAGGCTTGGGTATTGCGCGCTCTGGAAACCGCCCTGTGCACTCAGCGTCAACGACGGAAAATACGCGGCGCGGGCAATGCCGATACGCGCATTGGCCTCGGCAACACGGCGTTCGGCCGCTGCGATATCCGGGCGACGCTGCAGCAGGGTGGTCGGTACGCCGATCGGCACCTGCGGCAGAGCGATCGTATCAGTCTGCGCAGCCAGCTTGAACGTACTGGCCGAGTCACCGACCAGCACGGCGATTGCGTCCTGGATCAGCGCTCGCTGTGCCAGCGCCTGTGACCATAGCGACTTGGCCGAGGACAACTGCGACTG